>OIYR01001748.1_pt1 | contig 10364 bp, 10 predicted proteins | sample 1588221 | NCBI WGS metagenome assembly OIYR01 (sample SAMN03283292) | human gut metagenome | biome: human-associated habitat; material: feces | host: Homo sapiens | place: Peru | collected 2012 | reverse complement strand
GAGAGAAGCCGGAAAGCTCGGCATCGAAGGCAAGGATTATGTGGTACAGGATGGCGACATCATGCATTTCAGATTCAACGTGTAGACGCCCCGTCAACTTGTCAACTTGTCAACTCGTCAACTCGTAGCATGTCAACGACATGTGAATAAAAAATAGAAAATGCTTTTCATTGACTGGAACCCAAGCATAGAGGCCTTCAGAATAGGCTCCTTCGCCATGCGCTGGTACGCCCTGTGCTGGCTGATAGGACTCCTGGCGGCATACTTCATAGTGAGGCGCCTGTATATACAGCAGAAAATCAAGGAGACGCTCTTCGAACCGCTCTTCATATACTGCTTCCTCGGAATACTCATCGGCGCACGACTCGGACACTGTCTGTTTTATGAACCGGACTATTTTCTCTCCTCAGGCCAGCACATTGTGGAGATGTTGATACCCATACGCTTCCTGCCCGACGGAGGATGGCGCTTTACGGGATATGCCGGACTGGCAAGCCACGGCGGAACGATAGGACTCATCATCACGCTGCTGCTATACGTCAGGAAGACTAAGCTGAACCTATGGACGGTGCTCGACAACATCGCCATAGCAACGCCTATAACGGCGTGTTTCATAAGGCTTGGCAACCTGATGAACTCGGAGATAATAGGAAAAGTGACCGATGTGCCATGGGCATTCGTGTTCCAGCAGGTGGACATGCAGCCAAGACACCCGGGGCAGCTGTATGAGGCGATAGCCTATGCGCTGCTGTTTGTCATCGGACTGTATTTCTACAGAAAATCGCCACAGAAGGTGGGCACGGGATTCTTCTTCGGACTCTGTCTCACATATATCTTCACGGCACGCTTCTTCATAGAATACACCAAGGAGGTGCAGGAGGCTTTCGAGGCATCTCTCCCACTCGACATGGGACAGCTGCTGAGCATACCGTTCGTGGCTATCGGCGTGGCGTGCATGGTAGGCGGAAAGTGGATGGACCGCTTCCGCGACTTCTGCTCTGCGCCGAAGAAGTAAAAGAAGCAAACATATTACGATAAACAAACATAGTAAAAACCCTTTAACGAAAAACAATATGAAAAAACTACGCTACTTCGCGCTCTCAATGCTCGCAGCACTCTCGCTCGCAGCTTCAGCGCAGACAACAACTCCCAACCCCGTGACGCTTACTCTCGACATCCACGAGTGTTATGTTCACGAGACAATGACAACAACCGACAAGACCGCATATTATTATGTGTCTTATCTTGAGAAGGAAATCTTTGAAGAGAAGGGCTATAACGACGACGAGACTCTCGCCAGTGAAGACAAGAAATGGTTCGAGGAGATGGCAAAAGGCTATCAGATGGATGTTAAGGATGTTGTACAGTCGTTCGGCTTCAAGGGCGATGCCGCAGAATATCAGGCAGGTTTGCTGCCCGACCGCGAGTACGTAATCTGGTATCACGGCGTTGACAAGGAAGGTAACACCACCACAGAGATTAAGCGTCTGCCGTTCCGCACGAAGCCTGTGCAGACTATCAGCAACCGCATCAAGCTGAAGGCTCAGAAAACAAATGACGGTGGTATCTTTGTCACTTGCGAGCCCGACGACAAGAACCTCTACTACACATTCGGATCTATCGCAAAGTCGAACATGTTCGACGAGTTCACACATGAAGAACTGACCATACGCGACTATATGCAGACCGGCATCAGTACGCAGATATACGACTATCTTGCAAGTGAAGAGTTTGGTGAGTGGTTCAAGAAAAACGCCAATCAGGGTGACTTCTCTCTTAAATTCGACGAGCTTGTAGCGGGTGAGGAGTACTACATTGTGGCTGCTTACGTAGACAACGAGGCTGGCATCTGCTCAGAGATTGCTACCGTCGAAATCGACGGCGAGGGCAATCCTACCACCAGCATCAACAGCGTGCCGACCAGCACACCTATCGTTGCTGACGGCGTGTACACGCTCGATGGCACACGCGTAGGCACAACGCTCGGCGACGTTCAGCGCGGTGCGTACATCGTGAAGTTCAACGGACGCACGCACAAGGTTGTGAAAAAGTAATTTTTAGGGGGTGCACTTGTCTCAAGTGCACCAACAAAATAAAAAAAGTCAATTCGGTTGGTGCAGTGGATACAGGTGCATCAACAAAATAAAAACAGTCAGTTCGGTTGGTGTACTTCTTGCTCTGGCAAGCGGCAAAGCCGAGCGGAGACAAGTGCCCCCCTAATTTTTAGCGTTTTCTTATCAGTGTCAGTCCGTCGCGCATGGGCAGTATGAGCTGTTCCACGCGCTCGTCGGCAGCCACATAGTCATTGAAGTGGCGTATACCCACGGTTTGTTGGTCGTGGTCGTAGGCGTGGTCGGTGACGTGTCCGTCCCAGAGCGTGTTGTCGGCAAGGATATATCCGCCTGGGCGCAGCAGCGAGAGCACCATCTCGTACGTCTCTACGTATGTGCGCTTGTCGCCGTCGACAAACGCCATGTCGAACGTCACGCCAAGCTCGGGTGCCTTCTCGTTGGCGTCGCCGATGATGAAACTTATTTTGTCGGCGTAAGGCGACCCTTCTATCCACGGACGGGTGAAGTCCTCCATCTCGTCGTTTATCTCGAACGTATATAGATGTCCGTCGTCTGGCAGTCCCTCGGCAAGGCAGAGAGCACTGTATCCCGAGAATGTACCCACTTCGAGCACATTCTTCGGTTGCACCATCTGCACGAGCATCTTCAGCAGTCTGCCCTGCAGGTGTCCCGATGCCATGCGTCCGTGTATGGTGTGTATGTTTGTTGCACGATAGAGGCGGTACAGATAGTCGCCTTCCGTTGAGGTGTGTTCGCGTACGTATTTGTCGAGTTCTTCTGTCATTTTTTTTGTTGTCTGCTATGATGGTGTGTCAGAACTAATATTTAACTGTAGGAGGCTACGGCATTCCTGCCGTAGCCATTGGCAACTGAAATACAATATTCGCAATGGCTACGGCAGGAATGCCGTAGCCTCCTACTCTTCTTTTATTGGTTCGCGCTCGGCTGTCCAGTCGAGCAGTGCTTCGAGTGCCAGTCGGTATGAGTTCATGCCGAAGCCGCTTATCACGCCGAGGCACGCTGCTGCTATCATCGATTTGTGTCTAAATTCCTCGCGTTTGTGCACGTTGCTGATGTGTACCTCTATGACGGGTGCACTGATGGAGCGTATGCAGTCGAGTAGTGCCACTGAGGTGTGTGTGTATGCTCCGGCGTTGAGGATGATGCCGTCCGACTCGAAGCCTGCGTCCTGCAGCTTGTCGATGAGCACACCCTCCACGTTGCTCTGATAGTAGTCGATCTCCACGTCGGGATACTGACGGCAGAGCTGGTTGAGATACTGCTCGAACGAGGTGTTGCCGTAGATGCTTGGCTCGCGTGTGCCGAGCATGTTAAGGTTTGGTCCGTTGATGATTGTTATTTTCATAGGAGTTTTGAATTTTGAATTTTCAAATTACCATCCCGATGTCGAACCTCCGCCGCCCGTCGATCCGCCACCGAAGCTTCCGCCACTGATACCACCGCCGAAGCCACCGCCGCGACGTCCCATACCTCCGAGCATTGCGCCAGCTATGAAGGCAGCGGCGTTGCCCGAGTCGTCGATGTTCTCGTCGCGTGTGAAGGTGTGCCCACAGTGGGGGCAGAGGAAAGTGGTGCGTCGCACACGTCGTCCGTTGGAGAGTCGCAGCACCTGTTGTGCTACGCGCTTCACGCCCTTCTTGCGGCATTTCGGACAGCGCTGTGCTTCGCCGACGAGGAATATTACGAATATTGCTATGCCTATAATTATGAGTAACGCTATGATACCCACCAGCATATCCTCCTCGTCGTCGGTTGGTTCGGGCTGCATCGAGCCGTCAAGCACCTGCGCCGCAGCCCTCACGCCGTCAACCATGCCGCCGTCCCAGTCGCCTGCCTTGAAGCGTGGCACCATGCGTTGCATCTGTATGCGCTTCGACATGGCATCGGTCATGGTGCCCTCCAAGCCGTAGCCTACGGTGAAGCGTACCTTACGCTGATCCATCACGAAGAGAATGAGCAGTCCGTTGTTGCTTTTCTTCTTGCCGATGCCCCACTGGCGGAATAGTTCATGCGCGAAGTTGAAGATGTCCTCCTCACCGATGCTGGGCAGCAATACCACCGCTGTCTCTATGCCCGTGCTTTCTTCGAGCCGTGCGAGCTCAGCGTTGATGGTGTCGCGTGCCGAGCCAGAAAGGATATGCGACGGGTCGGAAACATACTGGCGTGCGTCGTTAAGACGCACGTTGGGCACGTCCTGCAGTGTGTATTGCTTCTCCTCGCCTGTCGCAAACGATAGTGTTGCGACGAGCAAGAAAAGCATTAAGCCTATCAATCGCTTCATTTTAATATCTCCTTGCTAACCCGTTTTCTTGTCAACTCGTCAACTTATAAAACCTAAAACTCCACCTTTGGAGCCTTCTCTGCACCAGCCTCAGCCTCGAAGTAGTTGCGCTTCTCGAAGCCGAACATCGAAGCGACGATGTTGCGTGGGAAGCGGCGGAGCGATGTGTTGTACTTCTTCGCTGTGTCGTTGAAGTCTTTGCGAGCCACGTTGATGCGGTTCTCGGTGCCTTCGAGCTGAGACTGCAGTTCGAGGAAGTTCTGGTTAGCCTTCAGGTCGGGATAGTTCTCGGTGATGGCGAGCAGCTTGCCGAGCGCTGTCGTCACGTCGCCCTGCGCCTTCTGATAAGCTGCGAGCTGCTGCGGAGTGCAGTTCGACGGGTCTATCTTCACCTGCGTAGCCTGCGAGCGTGCCGCCATAACCGACTCGAGCGTTTCGCTCTCGTGCTTGGCGTAGCCCTTCACGGTGTTCACGAGGTTGGGGATAAGGTCGCTGCGACGCTGATACTGTGTCTCCACGTTTGCCCAACTGTTACTTACATTCTCGTCCATCGATACCAGTCCGTTGTACGATGATATGCCCCAAATGGCTACTAACGCTATCACCACGATGGTGATGATCAATCCTTTGTTCTTCTTCATAATTTATGATGTTGTTAATGTTGTTATGGTGAGGTGTTGAGGTGTTGAGGTGGTGAGATGTTGAGATGTTGAGGTGTTGAGATGTTGTTATGGTGAGGTGTTGATATTTGTAATCAAAACTCAACATTCAAGAACCCTCCCAATTAATAATTAATAATTAAAAATTAATAATTACTCAAATTTGTCCTGCCTCCACCTGCCTTACTATTCGCTCCGTGTATCGGTCGGCACCGTCGGGGTCGTACTTCTTCATCAGCGACGCACCGAATAGTGCGGCGAACGCCTGATAGAATCCTGCGCGTATCGGTCCGAGGAACGCCTGTACGAGCTGATACGACGATGAGTCGCACTCTCTGTACACGAGCTTTATGAGCAGTTTGCCTTGCGAGTAGGTTAGCTTCTTCATTCGCGGTGTGTATTCCGCACGTATTCCGCGCTCCACTCGCTTCAGATGCTCCTCCTTCGCCTTCTTGTTGGGCAGCGTCTGTAAGAAGTCGTACGTCTCGATGATGATGTTGTTCACCTCCTTAGCTATCGGCAGCACCTTCTTCACGTTCGCCACCAATCGGTTGTATGCTTGCCGTTGCTTCTCGTCCTTAAATACCAGTTGCGGATAAATAGCCAGCGGGTTCAGCTCCACGTATTGTATGCTATCGCCCTCATACAGTGCCTTACCCACCTTCACCATAGGTACGAAGGCAGGCTGATTGGCTGCGTCACTGCCATCAGTCTCGCCAGCAACGTCTAAGCCTGCCTGCGCCATCATTGCGAGGTGGCAGAAGATGGCTATGATGAGTATTGATAATCTCTGTTTCATGTCTGACAAAAGTACGCAGAAAAATCCAAATAAATACAAATCTCTCCCACTTTTAAGCTATTTTTCAGTACCTTTGCAACTTATATATATAATAATGTGTAATTTTCACAATAACTGATGACATACAACACTACCTTTTTACGATTGTTTGAGACAATACTCTTTTGCTTTGTACTCTTCGTGTCGACCGTTTCCCGTGCGCAGGACACCGTTATAGAGTGCGATTCGGCTCTGATTTTACCGCCCGACACCAATGCTGTGGTCTCAGGTTGCGATGCCGACACAATGTTCTCAGTCGCCGAGTACAAAGACCCTACGCACCGAGTGCGCCCGGCGGAGTGGATTGTGCCCAGCGTGGCAGCCGTGGGCGGAGCGTTATGTGTAAAGACAGCGTGGGGCAAGCAGTTTCGCCACTGGGCACAGAAGAATCTCTCGCGACACGGCGAGAAGAAGGTGTGGGCAGACAACTATATGCCATACATACCCGCAGCAGCGGTTTACGCTTTAGACCTCTGTGGAGTGAAGGCGCAGCACTGTTTTCTTGACCGCACCATTATCCTCGGCATGTCGGCTGTTACGATGGTGGCAGTGACGAAAGGTGCGAAGATGGCGTTCAAGGAGTCGCGCCCCGATGGTAATGGCAAGGATGCGTTCCCGTCCGGACACACCGCCATATCGTTCATGTGTGCCGAGTTTCTGTGGCAGGAGTATCGTGCTTCGAAGCCGTGGATAGGCTACACGGGCTATGCGCTCGCTGCCGGAGTGGCTTATCTGCGTGTGCATAACAACCGCCACTGGGTGAGCGATGTCGTGGCTGGTGCGGCTGTCGGAATGCTCTCTACGAAGTTCGCCTACTGGCTCTACCCGAAGCTGTTTAAGGAACACAAGCGTGGCGTGAAGAAGGCGGTGGCTTTCGGTGCTCCGTATTACAACGGCAAGGAGGCAGGCGTGAACTTCGCACTCTTGTTTTAGTGGAGGTTTTTCTTGCTAATTGTTTGTAGATAACAGAAATTAATGGTAGTTTTGCGTTAGATACTTTAATAAAAAATAATATAAAAATGGCTCAGAAAAAGAACGACGACGGACTAACGCCGATGATGCGACAGTTCTATACGTTCAAAAAAGAACATCCAGACGCATTGCTGCTCTTCCGTTGTGGCGACTTCTACGAGACATACGCCGACGACGCTGTGGAGGCAGCAAAGATTCTCGGCATCACGCTGACACGACGCTCCAACGGTAAGAACCCGAGCTCGGCAGCGTGCGAGATGGCTGGCTTCCCGTATCATGCGCTCGACACCTATCTGCCTAAGCTGATACGTGCCGGTAAGCGTGTGGCTATATGCGACCAGCTGGAGGACCCGAAGCTCACGAAGACACTCGTGAAGCGTGGCATCACGGAGCTGGTTACGCCGGGCGTGGCGATGGACGACACCGTGCTCAACTATAAGGAGAACAACTTTCTGGCAGCGGTGTGCATGGCTAAGACGGCGTGCGGCGTGGCGTTCCTCGACATCTCTACGGGCGAGTTCCTAACGGGTGAGGGCACGTTCGACTACGTAGAGAAACTTCTGAGCAGCATACAACCGAAGGAAGTGCTGTACGACCGACAGCTGAAGCGCGAGTTTGAGGAGCGTTTCGGCTCCAAGTGGTGCGTCTTCGAGCTCGACGACTGGATGCTCACCGAGCAGAGCTCGCGACAGAAACTGCTCTCCCACTTTGGCACCACAACGCTGAAGGGCTTCGGCGTAGACCATCTGCACCTCGGCGTGACGGCGGCAGGAGCCATACTGCAGTATCTGGAGATGACGCAGCACACACAGATTGGACACATCACGTCGCTTGCGCGCATCGATGCCGACCGCTATGTGCGTCTCGACCGCTTTACAATCCACTCGTTGGAGCTGCTGCAGTCGATGCAGGACGACGGCGTGTCGCTGCTCTCCGTCATCGACCGCACCTGCACACCGATGGGCGGCAGACTGCTGCGCCGCTGGACGATATTTCCGCTGCGCGACGTGGCGACCATCAACAAGCGTCTCGACGTGGTGGAAACGTTTTTCCGCAAGCCCGACTTCCGTCAGACCGTCGACGAGCATCTGCACCGCATCGGCGACATAGAGCGTATCATATCGAAAGTGGCTGTGGGCAGAGTATCGCCCAGAGAGGTGGTGCAACTGAAGTACGCCCTCGGCGCATTGAAGCCGATAAAGGCGGCGTGCCTCACCAACGACAGCGCAGAGATACGTTCGATTGGCGACCAGATAAACCTCTGCGAGGCGCTGTACGAGCGCATCGACCGCGAGTTGCAGCAAGACCCGCCACAGCTTGTGGCTAAAGGCGGCGTGATTGCTACCGGCTTCTCGCCGGAGCTCGACGAGCTGCGCTCCATCTCGCGCGGCGGACGCGACTATCTGCTGAAAATACAGGAGGAGGAAGCGCAGAAGACCGGCATACAGTCGCTGAAGGTGGGCTACAACAACGTGTTCGGCTACTATCTTGAGGTGCGCAACACGTACAAAGACCAGGTGCCGCAGGAGTGGATACGCAAGCAGACGCTTGCCAACGCCGAACGCTACATAACCGAGGAGCTGAAGCAGTACGAGCAGAAGATAATGGGTGCCGACGAGCAGATACTCGTGCTCGAAACCCGACTCTTCACCGAGCTTGTGACGGACATGCAGGAGTACATACCGCTCATCCAGGCTGATGCCAACATCGTGGCGCGACTCGACTGCCTACTCTCGTTCGCCAAGACTGCCGAGGAGCACCGCTACGTGCGCCCCGTGGTTGAAGACGACAACGTGCTTGAGATACGCGCCGGACGCCACCCCGTCATCGAGACACAGCTACCCGTAGGCGAGGAGTACGTGCCAAACGACATAGAGCTCGACACCGAGCAGCAGCAGATAATGATTATAACGGGTCCGAACATGGCTGGTAAGTCGGCGTTGCTACGCCAGACGGCACTCATCACGCTCATGGCGCAGATGGGCTGCTTCGTGCCTGCCGACTCGGCTCACGTGGGCGTGGTCGACAAGATATTTACACGCGTAGGAGCATCGGACAATATCTCGCTCGGCGAGTCGACGTTCATGGTGGAGATGACCGAAGCTTCTAACATATTAAATAATGTGACACCGCGCTCGCTGGTGCTCTTCGACGAGCTTGGTCGTGGCACATCCACATACGACGGCATATCTATCGCCTGGGCTATCGTGGAGTACCTACACCAGAACCCGAAGGCGCAGGCACGCACGCTCTTCGCCACCCACTACCATGAGCTGAACGAGATGGAGAAGAACTTTCAGCGCATAAAGAACTACAACGTGTCGGTGAAGGAACTGGACGGCAAAGTCATCTTCCTGCGCAAGCTGATGCGTGGCGGATCGGAGCACTCGTTCGGTATACACGTGGCAGAGATAGCCGGTATGCCGCGTTCGGTGGTGAAGCGTGCGGAGAGCATACTGAAGCAGCTTGAGGCGGATAATGCGAGCGTAGGAGTAGAGTCAGCCCGCCAGATTGTAAGTCAGCAAAGTACAAATGGCATGCAGCTATCGCTCTTTCAGCTCGACGACCCCGTGCTCTGCCAGATACGCGACGAGATAATAGGTCTTGATATCAACAACCTCACGCCCGTAGAGGCGCTCAACAAACTCTTTGATATCAAGAAGATAGTGACGGGACGAAGCTAAGAAGTTGCGCTACAACCAGCGCATGAGTATATCCCACACGGCTACGATATGGCACACGCTGCCTGCGAGCACGAAGAAGTGGAACACGGTGTGCATAAAGCGGCGCTTGCGCACAGCGTAGAACACGGCACCAGTGATGAAGCACACGCCCTCGGCTATAATCCATATTATGGCTGAGGGGTCAACACAATGCATGAGCGGCTTGAAAGCTACGAGCACGCTCAAGCCCATAGCCACGTAGCATATTGTTTCTAAGTTGCTATGGCCCTTTAACGACGAGAAACTCTTCACGGTGCCGGCAATGGCGGCAGTCCAGATGAAGGCGAAAAGCGTCCAACCCCAGTAGCCGTACTCGCGCAGAGCGACGAGCGTGATGGGCGAATACGAGCCGGCGATATGCCAGTAGATAGCAGCGTGGTCCCACTTGCGCAGGCGTTCCTTCCATGGCGACCATGCCGAGAGAGCATGGTACACGGTTGAGGCGATGTAGCTTGAGAGCATACCGAAGAGGTAGAGTATCACGCCGGCTGTTGCCCAACCGTTGCGTGCCCAACCGCACCACACGAGCAGTGCGGTGCCTACGAGCATACCGAGGATAATGCCTGCTGCATGTGACCACGAATTCCAGAGTTCTTCCTTATGACTGAAGTAGATTTTCATATACTTTCCTTTTGTTTCCTCGCAAAGTTAACGCAAAAATCTGATTAAGTGAAGCAAATGGAAATTTATTTACATTTGTGAGCGTGAGGATTTTATATAAATCGAAGACAATGGGGCAAAATTCGCAAGTGGTACGCCCCGAAGGGGCAACACTACATAGCCCAGGGCAGCGCCCTG
>OIYR01001747.1_pt1 | contig 10373 bp, 10 predicted proteins | sample 1588221 | NCBI WGS metagenome assembly OIYR01 (sample SAMN03283292) | human gut metagenome | biome: human-associated habitat; material: feces | host: Homo sapiens | place: Peru | collected 2012 | reverse complement strand
CTATGAGTGGATCTGAATTTATTGAAATGTTTGCAGGATTAGGAGCTTCAAGAGTAAGAAAGTTATTTGAAAAAGCTAAAAAAATATCTCCTTGTATAGTTTTTATAGATGAGATTGATGCTATTGGTTCAAGAAGAACAAGCAATAGTGGTGCTGAATCAGAAAATAATCAAACATTGAATCAATTACTTGTTGAAATGGATGGCTTTGAGTCTAATGAAACAGTAATTGTTTTGGCAGCAACTAATAGACCAGAAATGCTTGATAAGGCTTTATTAAGACCTGGAAGATTTGATAGACAAATTACAATTCCAGCACCTGATTTATTAGGAAGAGAAGAAATATTAAAATTATATACTAAAGATAAGAAGGTTGCTGAAGATGTTAATTTAAGAGAATTAGCTGGTGATACTGCTGGATTTACAGGAGCAGAGTTATCTAATTTATTAAATGAAGCTGCAATTTTAGCAACAAGAAATAATCATAAAGTTATTGAAAAATCTGATATTGAGGCTGCTGTTAAAAAAATAACAGTTGGACTTGAAAAACATAATAGAGTTATTTCAGAAAAGGATAAGAAATTGACTGCATATCATGAAGCAGGTCATGCTGTTGTTAGTAAGTTCTTAGAGACGCAAGACAATGTAAAAGAAATTTCAATTATTCCTAGAGGTTTAACAGGTGGATATACAATGTATAAAACTAATGAAGATAAGTTTTATGTTTCTAAGACTGAATTGGAAGAAAAAATGATAGCATTACTTGGGGGAAGGGCTGCTGAAAAAATTGCTTTAAATGATATTTCAACAGGTGCAAGTAATGATATAGAAGTTGCTACTGGAATTGCTAAAGATATGATTACTGTGTATGGTATGAGTAATTCTTTAGGACCAATTTCTTTAAAAGTTGATGAACCATATGAATTACAAATTTATGGTGAAGATATTGTTGATGAAGTGGGAAATCAAGTTAAGCAATTAGTTGATAATGCATACATTCAGGCTCAAAAAATTCTTTTAGATAATATAGATATATTACACAGAGTTGCAACTACATTATTAGAAAAAGAAACTATATCTGAGGAAGAATTTGATAGTTTTTTTGAAAATAGATAATTGGAGTTTGTTATGAGTGAAGAAAAGAAAAAACGTAGAAAGAAAAAAAGAAAAATTGGAACTGGAACTTTAATAATTTTTGCTGTAATTTGTATTGTATTAGCAGTTTTTTCATTAGTGCATGATTTTAAGAAAATGAATAGAGCAGCAGGATATAGTGAAAAAATATTAAATTTATATTTGAATTCAAATGATAAAAAATAAGGAGGAAAATACGAATGAAAAGAAAGAGCTCTAGTCAGATAAAAAATATGCTTGTTTGGTTAGCAATTCTTATATTAGTAATATTAATTGGATTAATAATATTTGTACTTAATGTAAATATAGAAAGTACAAGTTCTAATGATCAACCAGAAAATCAAGTCCAAAATGTTGTTGAGAATCCAAATTCTAATTTGATTGCTACTGATGCTGTTGAGGGAATTGAATATAACATTATTGCCAAAGATGATCTAGCTTCTTATGAGATTGTTTTGAAAGATAAAAAGTTGTTTTTTAATGTTATTGATGAAAACAAATTTTTAGGTAAGTTTTCAAAAAGTAAAGTTACAGATATGGAAAATGAAATAGCAATTCATGATTATAAAATAACTAATATATATGTTGGAAAATACAACGAAGAAGAGTATTTATTAGCCCTTACAGAAGATGGAGCTTTAGGTATAATGAATATAAATGATGCTGTTGAAGAAAATGTTTTTAGAATAAAAAATCAGTTAATAACATTAGGTAAAGGAAAAATTGTTAATGTAGATAACGGGATTAAGGTATATGACAATAAAGAAGAAGAAACTATGATAATTGAAGCTGATGATGGAAAAAAATATAATTTAGATAATTTTGTCGAAGAAAAATAGCTTAAAAGGCTTGCAATTAGTGAGAAAAGATTGTATAATGATTAAGGCAAAATATTTTACAGGAGAGTGGAAGCAAATTCCACTCTTTATTTGTATAATTAGGAGGAAAAATATTGGCTGAAAATAGTATTGAAAAAAAGACAAAAGAACTTTTAGAAAAAATTATATTGGACTTGGGTTATGAATTATATGATATTGAATATGCTAAAGAAGGAAAAGAATATCATCTTTGTATTTATATTGATAAACCAGGTGAAGGTATATCAATAAATGATTGTGAAAAAGTAAATGATGCTATAACTGATGTGTTAGATAAAGCAGATTTTATTAAAGATCAATATTTTTTAGAAGTTTCATCAACAGGTTTAGAAAAGAATCTTAGAAAAGATGAACATTTTCAAAAACAAATTGGAAATAAGATTGAAGTTAAATTATTTTCAAAATTGAATAATCAAAATGTTTTTGAAGGAATATTGAAAGAATTCAATAATGAATATTTAATTATTGAAACAGAAGATTCTGAAGTAAAGATAGATAGAAATAAAATTTCAACTGCAAAAACAGTTTATAATTGGAATGAAGAATAATAAAAGAGATAAGGAAAGGAATGTGATTAAAAAAATGAAAGCAATTGATATGAAAGAATTACTTATTGCTATGAAGGATTTAGAAGAAGAAAGAGGAATAAAGAAAGACTATTTATTAGATTCATTAGAAATGGCTCTTGTTACAGCTTATAAAAAGAACTTTGATTCTGCTGATAATGTTAAAGTTGTAATAGATAGAGAAACTGGTGAAACACATGTATATTCAAGCAAAATGGTAGTTGAAGCTGTTAAAGATAGCTGTTTTGAAATTTCATTAGATGCTGCTAGAAAAGTAAGCAAAAAATATGATATTGGTGATGTTGTTGATGTTGAAATAGTTCCAAAGAATTTTGGAAGAATTGCTGCACAAACAGCAAAGCAAGTTGTTGTTCAAAAAATAAGAGAAGCTGAAAGAGAAATAGTGTATACAGAATTTAGTGATAAAAAAGGTGAGATTGTTACAGGGCTTATTCAAAAAACTGATGGAAATGCAATTGTAGTTGATTTAGGAAAAGTTGAAGGAATCATGCCTATTAAAGAACAAATTGCAACAGAAACTTATAGAGTTAATGATAAAATTAGAGCTTATGTTGTTGATGTTGAAAAAGGAATTAAAGGAAATCCTCAAGTAATAATTTCAAGAAGTCATCCAGATTTTGTTAGAAGATTATTTGAATTTGAAATTCCTGAAATTTATGAAGGTTTAATTGAAATTAAAAATATTTCAAGAGATGCAGGTTCAAGAAGTAAAGTTGCTGTATATTCAACAAATGAAAATATTGATCCAGTAGGTTCATGTGTTGGACAAAAAGGTGTTAGAATCCAAAATATAATTAATGAATTACATGGAGAAAAAATTGATGTTATAGAATGGAATGAAGATCCAGCTGTATTTATAGCTGCTGCTTTATTACCAGCTCAAGTTTTAGCTGTTGATGTTAAAGAAGAAGAAAAATTTGCTCAAGTTATTGTTCCAGACGATCAATTATCATTAGCTATTGGTAAATCAGGACAAAATGCTAGACTTGCTGCTAGACTAACAAATTGGAAAATTGATATAAAGAGTGAATCTCAATTTAGAAAAATGTTAGAAGAATCTCAAACAATAGAATCAGAAGAAACTGAAGCTATTGAAAATGTTGAAGATGTTGAAGAAACAGTAGAAACTGAGGAAAATAACGAAAACGCTTAAATAAAGGAGTGAGAGTTTTTGAAGAAAATTCCAGAAAGAACATGTATAGGATGTAATCAAACAAAAGCTAAAAATGAATTATTAAGAATTGTTAAAGATAAGGAAAATAATATATCTATTGACTTGACAGGAAAGAAAAATGGTAGAGGAGCATATATTTGTGCATGTGAAGAATGTTTAAATAAAGCTATAAAGTCAAATAGATTAGCTAAAATGTTTGAAATGAATATAGATAAAGAAATTTATGAAGATTTGAGGGATGTAATTGCAAACATACCAAAAGAAGGTTAATGGTTTATTGCGGGTTAGCTGCCAGAGCTGGTAAAATAGTTTGTGGAGCTGATGCGGTAAAAGAAGTTATATTAAGTAAAAAAGTTTTTGCAGTCATTATTGCTGAGGATTCGTCTTTGACCACTCGTGAAAAATTTTTGAGGTATGCTTCTGAAAACGATATTAAATGTTTTGTGTTTGGAAGTATCGATGAAAATAGTAAAGCCATAGGAAAGAAGAACAAAGCTATTATTGCAGTGAAAGATAAAAATTTTTCAGAAGCAATTTGTCGAATAATTAATGGGGGTGATGCTATTGGACAAAATTAAAGTGCATGAATTGGCAAAAAAACTTAAGGTAAATAGTAAAGACGTGATAGAGAAAGCTTCAAAACTAGGAATAGAATTGAAGAGTCATCTAAGTACTATCACACAAGAGGAGGCGGAAAAAATAACAAAATCAATGGGGAAAACAGAAAAGGATAAGAATGAAGTAAAGAAAGAAATAGTGTCAGATCAACCTGTTATTATGAGAAGAACTGTAATCATTAATGATGAGGATGAGAAGAAGAATGAACAAAAAGCAAAGACAAGAAAAAATGATGTTGGATTTATAGAGAAAAACAGAAAAAAAGATTACAACATTGTTTATAGAAATAAACAATCTAAACCAATGTCAGTTGCTGAATTGTTTGGAATTCAAAAGAAAGAAAAAGAAGAACCTAAAGTTGAAGAAGTTAAAAAAGAAGAAAAACCAGTTGAGAAAAAGGTTGAGAAGGTTCAAGAAACTGTAAAAGAAGAAGTTATCGAAAAAGAAAAAAAGGTTGTTGAAGAGAAAAAAGTAATGAGAGAAGAAGTAGCTAAAAAGCCATCTAATTTTAGACAAGAAAGAAATAATAATTATAATAATAACAATAATAGTTATAACAATAATAACTATAATAACAGAAACCACAATAATAATGGATTCCAAAGAAATAACAATGGAAATAATAATGGCGGAAATTATAATAATAGAAATAATAATTACAATAACAGAAATAACAATTTCCAAAGAAATAATAATGGAAATGGTTATAACAATGGTGGTTATAATAGAAATAATAATAACAATAATTTTAGAAATAATAACAATAATAGAAAATTAGATGATAAAGGTATTGATAAGAAGATTAATAATATAATGGCTGTTGATATAGTTGAAAAAGAGAATGTTATAGAATATTCAAATAGAGCTATTGATAAGCAAAAGAGTAATCGTCAATTTGAAGAGCAAAGAACTAAAAAACAAACAAAGAAAAAAGGTAGAAATGAAGATATTAGTTCTGGAAAATTAAGAACATTAAAACAAGAAAGTAAGCTTTCAAATGTGGATATGTTCGATTATTATGATTTAAGTACACAAAGAGGTAGAAGAAGCGAAAAGAAGGGAAAACAAGAAAATAGAAATAAACAAAAAATCTTCAAATTAACAGAAATTACAATACCATCTGTTATTTCAGTAAAAGATTTAGCTGCTGAAATGAAAGTTACAAGTGGTGATTTGATAACTAAATTATTAAATCTTGGTGTAATGGCAACAATAAATAAAGAAATTGATTTTGATATTGCATATTTAGCTGCATCTGAATTTGGAATTACAGCTAAGAAAAAAGATGTAAAAACTGATGAGGAAATTCTTTTTGATGATAGTGAAGATAGAGAAGAAGATTTAATCACAAGACCACCAGTTGTAGTTGTTATGGGACACGTTGATCATGGTAAAACTTCATTACTTGATGCAGTTAGAAAGACTAATGTAATTCAAGGTGAAGCCGGAGGAATTACTCAACATATTGGTGCTTATAAAGTAAATGTAAATGGTAGAGAAATTACATTCTTAGATACTCCAGGACATGAAGCTTTTACAAGTATGAGAGCTAGAGGTGCCCAAATTACTGATATTGCGATCTTGGTTGTTGCAGCAAATGATGGTGTCATGCCTCAAACAGTTGAAGCTATAAACCATGCTAAAGCTGCTGAAATTCCAATCATAGTTGCTGTAAATAAAATGGATTTACCAGGAGCTAATATTGAAAAGGTTAAAGAAGGTTTAACTGAGTATGGATTAGTTCCAGAAGAATGGGGTGGAGAAACAATCTTCGTACCAATTTCTGCTAAGAAAGGTGAAGGAATTGATAACCTATTAGAAATGGTATTGTTACAAGCAGATATGCTTGAACTAAAGGCAAATCCAAATAAACAAGCTAAAGGTACTGTTATAGAAGCAAGACTTGATAAATCTCGTGGACCAGTTACTACAATGCTTGTACAAAGAGGTACATTAGATGCTGGTGATACGATTGTCGTTGGTTCATCAATTGGTAGAATCAGAACAATGACAAATGATAAAGGTAAAAAGGTTAAATCTGCTGGACCTTCTACACCAGTTGAGATTACAGGTTTAACAACCGTACCTAATGCTGGTGATACTTTCTATGAAGTTAAAGATGAAAAAACAGCAAAACACTTAATTGAAAGAAGAAAAGTTCAAGAAAGAGAGAAAGCATTAAATGCAACTTCTATGGTTACATTGGATGATTTATATAGCCAAATTGAACAAGGTAAGTTAAAACAATTGAATTTAATTGTTAAAGCTGATGTTCAAGGTTCTGTTGAAGCAGTAAAACAAGCATTAGAAAAATTATCTAATGAAGAAGTTAGAGTTAGAGTTATTCACTCAAATGTTGGTGCTATAAATGAAACAGATGTTACTTTAGCTAAAGTTTCAAATGCTATTGTTATAGGATTTAATGTTAGACCAGATCCAATTGCTAAAATGGAAGCTGAAAAAGATGGTGTTGAAATTAAATTGTATTCTGTAATTTACAATGCTATTGAGGATGTTGAATCTGCAATGAAGGGTATGTTAGATCCAGAGTTTAAAGAGGTTGTTATTGGTAATGCTGAAGTTAGACAGACTTTCAAAGTATCAAATGTTGGTACTATTGCTGGATGTTATGTAACAGATGGTAAAATTGCTAGAAATTCAATTGTTAGAGTTATTAGAGATAATGTTGTTCTTCATGAAGGTAAGCTTGTTTCTTTGAAGAGATTTAAGGATGATGTTAAGGAAGTTGCTTATGGTTATGAGTGTGGTGTTCAGATTGAGAACTATAATGATATTGTTGAGGGGGATGTTATTGAGGCTCATGTTATGGAAGAGATCAAGCGTTAAACTGGCGTTATCAAAGTAAACTTCGTCTTGCTGTGTTAAAATTAAATTGAAAATCCTCATGTACACTCGTACGCTCCGGTGTTTCAATTTAATTTTGCCTTGCAATACTTGTTTCTTTTGATAACTTGATGACAGAGTGTTAATAAACGTCGTTTTGGTATGTTAAATTTAAAGTGAAAATATTTGAAAAATGAGAAAGGGGTGATAGTATGCCAAAAAATAGTAATAGAATGAATAAAGTTAATGAGGAGTTAAAAAAAGAGATTAGTGTTGTAATTTCTCAAGAATTAAAGGATCCTCACATTACTGGTTTAATTAGTGTTACCAAGGTTGATACTACTCCTGACTTGAGATTTGCTAGAGTTTATGTTAGCATGATTAATGCTAAGAGTAATAAAGGAAATTTAGCAAGATTGAAAAAATGTTCAGGGTTTATCAGATCTATGATAGCTAAAAGGGTTAACTTGAGGGTTACTCCTGAACTAGTATTTTTGTTTGATGAATCAATTGAGTATGGTTCAAGAATTGATGCAATAATTGATAAAATTACAAAAGATATGAAAAATGATTAGAGAAGAGAGGAATTTTTAAATGACTTTAGATGATATAAAAGATGCAATTGAAAATTCAAATAATATGGTTATTTTTGCACATGAGAAACCAGATGGTGATGCTATAGGAAGTAGTTTGGCTTTTTATTTGGCTATGAAAAATTTAGGAAAGGATGTTGAGGTTATAATTCCTCATATGCCTGAAACTTATAAGTTTTTACCTGGTGTTGATGAAGCACGAGTTGAGCCTTCTTTGAAAAAATATGATGTAGCTGTTGCTTTGGATTGTGGTGATATAAAAAGATTGGATGATCCAACAGATACTTTTGAAAAGACTGAGACTAGAATTAATATTGATCATCATGCTTCTAATGGTATGTTTGCTGATTTAAATTATGTTAATCCTGTATCTCCAGCATGTGCGCAGATAATAACTACTATGTTTAAGTATTTTAAATTTGAGATTACTCAGGAGATTGCTACTTGTTTAATTACAGGAATAATTACTGATACTGGCGGATTTAAATATGATGGTGTTACTTCAGAGACTTTTGAGATTGCTTCAGAATTTTTAGATAAAGGTGTAAAGATTTCTAAAATATATAAAGATGCTTTGTGTAATGTTTCTAGGGGTGAGTTTGAAGTAAGAAAATTGGCTGCAAATAGATTAGAATTCTTAGAAGATGGTAAAATTACATATACATATATTACTAAGGAAGATATGGCAAAATTAAATATTGATCAAAATGATTTAAATGGTATAGTTGAAAATGGTAGAGATGTTCAAGGTGTTGAATTATCTATATTCTTATATGAAACTGATAAAGGTTTTAAGGCATCTCTTCGTTCAAATAACTATGTTAATGTTTCAGATTTATGTATTTTATTTAATGGTGGTGGTCATATAAAGGCTGCTGGTTGTACTTTACCTTATCCATTAGAGGAAGCTAAAGAGAGAATTTTGACTCAAGCAAAAAGATTTTTAAAATAGTTATTAGTAGCGGTTTTTATGTTTGATAAAAATCGCTTTTTTCATATAATTAAAGGATTGGATTTTATTATGGATGGAATTGTTTTAATTGATAAAGAAAAGGGAATTTCTTCTTTTGGAGTTGTAGCTAAAGTTAGAAAAATTTATAATACTAAAAAGGTTGGACATTGTGGTACTTTAGATCCAGAGGCAACTGGTGTTTTGCCTATAATGATTGGTAGTGCTACAAAGATTTCTAAATATTTGGTTGAACATGATAAAGAATATGTAGCTACTCTAAAATTGGGAAAAAAAACAGATTCTGCTGATGGAGAAGGAAATATTATTGCAGAAGATGATTTTAAATTAAAAAAGGAAAATGAGGAGAATTACTACCATGTATTTGAAAAGATTGTGGGAAAACATATTCAGGTTCCGCCAATGTATTCTGCGATTAAGGTAAATGGTAAAAAGCTTTATGAGTATGCTAGGGCAGGTCAAGAAATTGAACGCGAAGGAAGAGAAATTGAAATTTATAGTATTGGTATTGAAAACATTGATTATCAATCAAATGAAATTGTGTACAGAGTTTCTTGTTCAAAGGGAACGTACATTAGAACTTTGTGTGAAATGATTGCTGAACAATTAGGCACAGTGGGATACATGAAAGAGCTTAGACGAACTAAAGTAGATGATTTTTGTATAGATGATTGTGTAACATTATCTGACTTGGAAGTTGCTACCGATAAGAATATATATGTAAAATCAATTGAAAATGTATTTAATGATAAGGAAAGTATTGTTTTAAATAATAGAAAAACTGAACTATTTTTTAATGGTGTGATGTTAACTTTTGAAAAAGAAGATGGAATTTATAAAGTCTATAATTCTGGCGAATTTTTAGGATTAGGAATCATAAAAAACAAGTTATTAAAAAGAGATGTTATTGTAAGATAGTGACTTAAATGTTAGTAAAATCAATGAATATAAGGAGAACTTAATAGTAAAAATTAAGTTCTTTTTTATTCCTAAAAAATACGAACATTTTTTCGCAAAAAGTATTGACAGATGATGATAAAAAATATAAAATAATACCAAACAAAGGTTCTTAAAAACAAGGAGGTATAAATATGAAAAATGAAGTTATAACATATAGTGTAAATAAGTCAAAAAACAGAGGTTTATATATTTCGGTTCAAAATGGAGAGGTTTCAGTTTGTGCTCCTTGGTATGCTACAAGGGAGAAAATTCAAGAAGCGGTTTTAGCTAAGAGAAATTGGATTATGAAAAAATTAGAAGAATACGAAGAAAATAATGAGATAAGTTTAAGACCAATTCAAATATTGGGAACTATATATAATTTAAAAGTTAGTTATAAAAATGTTAGTGTTATTGAATGTGATTTGGAAGAAAATATTGTAAAAGTAACATTACCAAGAAAGTATAAAAAGATAAGCAATGATTCAATGACAGATATTTTAATTGATAAATTGTATACAAAAATTGCTGAAAGAGAACTAGAAAATATTATGGAGAAAACAAGATTAATGGTTGGTTTTGCTCCAGAAGATTATGAAATTGTTAATAAAATATTAAGTGATAAACCTTTATTTTT
>OIYR01001745.1_pt1 | contig 10386 bp, 13 predicted proteins | sample 1588221 | NCBI WGS metagenome assembly OIYR01 (sample SAMN03283292) | human gut metagenome | biome: human-associated habitat; material: feces | host: Homo sapiens | place: Peru | collected 2012 | reverse complement strand
GGTATTTGTGGTATAATATAGGCGTTTGGAGGAAAGAGTATGAGTGATTTATTAAAAGTTGGTAGTTTTAATATGAAAGATAATGGTATTAATCGTAATGGTGGTATCCGTGAAGATGGTACTTCTAATGCCAAATATGTAGCTAATATTATCAAAGAAAAAGAGTTTGATTTATTAGGAACTCAAGAATTAACTATCAAATATGTAAATGAACTTGCTTTAGAGTTACATAATTATCAATTTTTAGGTAGTTATCGTTATGGCAATGCTTTAAAGTTTTTACCATATAATGAAAATAATAATATTCTTACAAATCAAAAAGTTTTAGAAACAAATACTATATGGTTACCTTGGATTGCAAATAATTTTCCAGATCTCAAAACATCTATTATGAAAGCATCTATTATGCCTAGAGTAGCTACTATTGTGGTTACTGAAGATAATGAACATAGAAAGATTTGTATGATTAATACACATTTGGATTATCAGGTACCTTCTATTCAAGCTAAGCAATTAGAAAAATTAAAAAGTATTATTTTAAAATATTCTAAAGACTATAAAATTATTTTAACTGGTGATTTCAATATGGAATTAAATGATAATAATTTTAAAGTCGATAATATTGGTACTCTTGAAACAAAAATAACAACAGAAGACTCAGTATCAAGACATTTCTCATTAAATGAAATAGTTATAAGACAAATGGAATTAAATGCATTAACAATGGAAATTTATATAGATGGTTTCTTTCTAGAAACATTCGCAGGAGATGGTATCTTGGTTTCAACATCAGTTGGAAGTAGTGCATACAATACAAGCTTCAATGGGGCTCTTATTTATAATACACTTCATACTTTACAAATAACTCCAATAGCACCACTAAATACAAAAGTATATAGAAACTTACTTACAGCAATTGTACTTCCAGAAAAGAAACATATCTTAATTAAGCCAATAAAAAAAGATTTAATTATTACTTTTGATGGAACAAATAAAAGATATGAAAATGTAAAGAAAATAGAATGCTTTGTAAAAAACAAAAAAATAAAATTTTTAAGAATGAAAGAATATAATTTTATAAATATAGTAAACGAAAAATTTTTAAAAGATTAATATTTTGTAATAAAGATCATAAGATATAATATGAAAAAAATATTACTAGTATTAATCTTTTTATTATGCATAAATGTTAAAGCATCAGTAGTAGTAATGGACGCAGACTCCGGCAGAATTCTTTATAGCAAGAATAAAAGTGAAAAAAAATTAATTGCATCAACCACAAAGATAATGACAACCATAGTAGCTCTTGAAAATGCGAAATTATCAGACAAATTAAAAGTAGGAAAAGAAATACAAACTGTAAATGGTTCAATGATATACGTTAAGGAAGGGGAAACTTTTACACTAAATGATTTATTACATGGACTTATGCTTCAAAGTGGAAATGATGCTGCTATGATAATTGCATCTAAAACTATGCTTTATGATAACTTTATAGCCCAAATGAATTTAAAAGCCCATAAACTAGGCATGTACAATACAACATTTGAAAACCCACATGGACTTAACGATGACACTAAAAACTATTCAACAGCCGAAGATATGTCAAAATTAATGAGATACGCTATCAAAAATAAAGATTTTTTAAATATAACAAGTACTAAAAAGTATAAAGTTGATAACTATATTTGGTATAACAAAAACAAATTATTAAGCGACTATAAATACTTAATAAGTGGAAAAATAGGTTACACAAAAGCCAGTGGTCAAGTATTTGTATCTGCCGCTAAAAAAGATAACAAAACACTTATAATAGCTTCAATTGATGAAAGAGATAAATTTAATTTACATAAAAACTTATATGAAAAATATTTTAAAGAATATGAAAGATATAAAGTACTAGACAAAAACACATTTTCTTTCAAGGTAAAAAATAAAAATCATGATCACTACTTTATTAAAAATGACTTTAATATGTTACTTACCAAAAATGAAATCAAAAAATTAAGAGTTAGTGTAAGTTTAAATAAGAATAATGATTATGTAGACATATATTTAGATAATAATTTAATCCATAGTGAAAAACTTTATAAACTTAAATATCAAAGTAGAATAAAGAAGATAAAAGAATTATTGTTATTTTGGAAATAATAATGTATAATCTCTAAGAGAGGTGGCAAGTATGGAAAGATTACAAAAATATTTAAGTTCCTGTGGTATAGCATCTAGAAGAAAAAGCGAAGAGCTAATTTTAGCAGGAAAAGTAAAAGTAAATGGTATTGTTGTTCGTGAACTCGGAACAAAAGTATCTGATAAAGATGAAGTAGAAGTAGAAAATATGGAAGTTTATAGAAAACAAAAAGAATATTATTTACTTTATAAACCTGAAAAAACTATATGCTCTGTAAGCGATGATAAGGGCAGAGTAACAGTAGTAGATTTAATTGAAACAAATGAAAAAATCTTTCCAGTTGGAAGACTTGACTACGATACAACAGGATTATTACTACTTACAAATGATGGCGAGCTTACTAATAAGTTAACACACCCAAAAGGAAGTATTGAAAAAACATACTTAGCTAAAGTGAGTGGACTTGTAACAGGAAAAGAAATACACGAATTAGAAAATGGAATAGAACTTGATGGAGTTAAAACTAAAAAAGCAAGAGCAAAACTTAAAAAAATTGACAAAAAAAATAACAAGTCATATGTTGAACTTACTATAACTGAAGGGAGAAATCATCAAGTTAAAAACATGTTCGCAGCATTAGGCCACAAAGTTTTAAAATTAAAAAGAACAAATTATGCATTTTTTGATTTAGAAGGTCTAAAAATTGGTGAATATAGAAGCCTTACAACAAAAGAAGTAAAACAATTATATAATTACGCAAATATAAAATAAAAGAAGCTTTTGAGTTATTTAAGCTTCTTTTTCTTCTTCAATAACAATTGCCCCAACTGGACAACTTTCAACAATATTTAAAAGTTCTTTCTTATCTTCAGGCTTTACTTCTACATCTTTAGCTTGGCTAAGTCCTTCATCATTAAATTCAAAATATTCTTCTTTTTGACTAACACATAAACCACAACCAATACATGTGTCATTAACTTTTATCTTTTCCATTTCATTTCCTCCATATAAATTATACAATAATTATATATTAAAAAAATAAAAAAATCTATAATAGTGTAAAATAAGTTTTATTGAATTTACTGAGTATTTATGATATTATTATACTGGTGAAAGATATGAGTTCAAGAATGGAAAGATATGAAAATTCAGGGTTAGGTAATTTAAGTAGAACGAAAAGAAACCAAGATATTTACAATTCTACTGATATGAGCGAACTATCTAGAATAAAAACTAACACAAACGTTAGTGTTATTTCTGATGCACCAAAAGAAATCGATATAGAAAAAATAAAAAAATATTTAAATGCTTTAAACGAAGAAGAAGAACAAAAAAGAAAAAAAATATCTTTAGATATCCCAGAACCAGAAGAAAAAGTAGTTGAAAGACAAGAACAAAGAAATTACGATATTAATTCAGTTCTAGAACAAGCTAGGGAAAAGAAAGAAACAAACTACGAAGAAGAAAGACATAGAAAGCTAAATAATACTGGATACGATATACTTAAAAATATAAAAATTAAAGAAGAACAAGAAGAAAAAGATAAACCTATGGATACTGATGAGTTCACATCTCCAATAGATGAACTAAATACACAAGAAAAAACAATTGTTAACTTAATTCAAAATATCCAAAACGGAAAATCTACAAATAACGAAACTAAAGAAAATTCTAAAGAAGATAGTACAACTGATTTGTTTAAAGAGTTAATGGGTGACAATGAAAATACAATTGTTATGCCTGCAATAAATGAAAATGAAGCAAATGAAAGCAGTATAAAAGATGCATTATTGGATATGACTAGAGAATTAGATGCAATAAAAGAACCAACAAACGATCTTACACAAGATTTGATATTAGAAAAAGAAAAAATTAAGCAGCAATATCAATTAAAACCTAATAATAATGAAAATGCATCCAGTGAGAATAAAGAAGAAATCGATCCTGATGCACCAAAGATTAGTAGTATAGATAAATCATTCTATACGAATTCAATCTCATTTAACAAGACAGACTTTGAAGGATTTGAAGATTTAGAAAAAAATGAAAAGAAGAGTGGAATTTTAGCAAAAATAGGAATCGTTCTAATAATTATAGTTTTATTAGCAACAGTATTTTTAATACTAAATTCAGTACTTGAATGGAATATAATCTAATTAAGGAGCATTAATAGCTTCTTTTTTTATATAATTTAATATGATTAATCAAAGAATGAGACTAAAAAAATCAATAAATATAAAAATAGAAGATAAAATAATAGTAGTAGTATCAGCAATACTAATTTTAACATACCTATTTATAAAGATATTTACAGAAAAAAGTAAAAACATTTTACTTGAATATGCAGAAAATAAGTCTATTGAAATATCTACAATTGTAATAAATGAATCAATAAAGCAAGCACTTCTTGAAGAAAAAATAAATGATATACTTGAAATTGATATAAATGATAGTAATGAAATAATGGGAGTAAATTTTGATAACATGAAAACTAATAAAATTCTATATGATATGAATTATAGTATGCTAAATAATATTAAAGAAATAGAAAATGGAAATGTTTTAGATATGAATAATAAATTAAAAAAAGATTTTTTTGATAATAAAAATATGGTTTTCCAAGTACCTTTTAATGTTATAAACGAAAAGCCTGCATTGATTAGCTTGGGACCAAGGATACCTTTTAAACTCGAGGTAATCAGTAGTGCAACTAACAATATTCTAACAAATGTGAAAGAATATGGAATAAATAACTCACTTGTGGAACTACTGCTAGAAATAGAAATAAATGTTCAAATAATATTACCTTTTGCTTCTAAAAGAACCACTATTGAGAAAAAAATTCCAATAAGCACAAAAATTATACAAGGAAAAATACCAGAATATTATGGTGGTATGATAAGTGCAAGAACATAGGACAACCAATTATTAAAAAAACAATAAACTTTACTCAGCAAAATTAAAATGATATAATAAAGAACAAGGTGAACAAGTATGGAAATAGAAGTAGAAGGAACACTATACAAATTAAAAGAAAATTATAGAAATGCATTTGATAAAGATACGTTTTTGGCAAGATACACAGATTATTTTGAGAATTATGATTATATCGTAGGAGATATTGCATACTCTAAATTAAGATTAAAAGGATTTAATAAAAAAAATAATAAGGGTTTAAATAAAATAAATGATTTTGACAATATAAAAAAATACATTGCTGAAAATTGTGCATACGACTGCAAGTATTTTATACTGGAAAAAATTAATGAAAAAAAAGGTAAATAATATCAAACTAATTGATATTGTTTTTATTATATGATAGAATTATATGAGAATAGAGAGGAAAAAGGTATGAGTAGAATTTCAATAAAAAATATGGATGGAACTATGGAAGAAGTTGATTTAGTCAATGCTTTCAAAATAAACGAAATTAATAAGAGATTTGTAATATTATCAAAAGGTGAATCTGCCGGTGAAGGTATGAGTAAAATTTATATATCAGAATTCGTTGAAAATGAGCCAGGAGTGTATAGTCTAGTAGGAATAAAAGATGATCAGATTTGGCAAAAAGTAAAAGAAGCAATGAAACAAATAGTTGAAAGTTAGGTGAATAAAATGACAAGTGAAATTGAAAATATAGAAAAAGGTATAGTTGTATCAACAATAGAATTTGATGCAAATAAGAGAATAATTGGTATAGGTACACCTACAATAACACCAAATCCAACTACAGGAATTGCACCTTTATCAAAACAAACTGCTTTTGTTCCAGAAGTAAAAGAAAACTTAGCTCAAGTTGCGGAAAAAGTATTAGGCGCAAACCCAAATCAAGCAGTTCCTATTCAAGAACCTTTAGGAAATCAAACAGTTCCTGTAATACCTACACCCACATTGAACGATTCAATAGCAAATCAAGCAGTAAATGTTGAAATTCCAACTGATTTAGGTAATTTATCGCCAATTAAGGACGCGACAGAACCAATCAAGAGTACAATAGCTGAAATGACAAAACCTATGGCACCAGTTATAGAAGAACCAAAAATCGAGGCACCAGAAGTTGTAGTACCAATAGCAGAACCAATAGCTAGTCCACAAGAGGTTATGGCAACAGAGCCAACTGGAATAAATGAACAATTATTTGCTGGAAATCCAGTGGAACCAATGCAACAAGCAGTTCCAATTGAACCAGTAGAACCTATTGCAAATCCATCATTAGAGCAACCAGTTCCAGCACCATTATCATTTGAACCTAGAGCTGAGATTAAATCAGAAGAACCAAAGCAGGAAGAAGTGAATGCTGTACCAGTTACACCATTAAATGTACCAATTAGTCCAGCACCAATTGAACAACCAGCAACAATGAATACTACAAATACTAAATCTTCAGTGTTTGTAATGTCTGATATTGAAAAGCAAGAAATGGCAAAAAAATTAGCGAATATAGTTTCAAGCGTTATATCTAGTAAGATATCTGAAATAGCATATATTGCATCTTATGAAGAATTTTTAGGTTTATTAAATGAAATGTCAAAAGATAAAAATAACGAAATCTCAACAAATACATTTGAAACTGCGCAAACATTAGTAAATCCAATGGCAGTTCCTCAAGAACCAGAACAAACAATGAAATTAGCAGCATAGATAGATACATAAGAATAAAGTAGAGGGTGAAGTTACGCCTTCTTTTTTTTAAAGTAAAAAAAGATTATAAAGAAGATAACATGAATATATAAAAAATAAAACCATAAAATTTATAAAAGTAAAAGAGATGGTGATTGATATAAAAAATGAAATAGAACAAAATTATAATATCAAAATTAAAAAAATATATTCAAATAAAAAAGATAAATATTTTTTCATAAATGATAAAAAAGTATATATAAAAAATATAGATAGTGAACAAGAAAAAATAATAAATGAACTTGTTAACTTCACAAACGAGTTATATATGAAAAAGAAAAACACAGAGACGTTTTTAATTAATGTACATGGAAAGTATGTTATGGAGTATAAAAACAAAAAAATAGCGCTTTTAATAAGCAATAATGCAGAAAATATCGAACTAAATTTTAATGATATACAATCACAATTAAACGAGAAACTAAATATGGGATTAACAAAGTATAACATATATAAGGAATGGGTTAAATCTATAGATGATTTTGAAATGAAAATAATTGAGTATAATAAAGAATTTCCAAAAATAATGAAATATGCAAATTACTATATTGGGTTGGCAGAAAACGCTATTCAGTTGTTAGAGGAAACTGAATATAACGAAGAAAAAAATAATTATTTTGGACATTTGATATCAGAAAACGAATATTCATACAAAAATTATACTAATCCTTTTTCATACATAAAGACAACAAGATTATATGATGTTGCTAATTACTTTAAATATAAATTTTATGTGGATAATATAGATTATGAAGAATTAGAAAGAGTTAAAAAGATAATAGAAAATGAAAATGATAAAAAAATTTTTTTATCATTAATAATTTATCCCTCAGAAGTAATCGAAAGAATGAAAAAAATCATGTCACTAGAGCTTGAAGAAAACAAATTATATGCATATCTAAAAAAAATAAAAAGATTGGAGGAATTTATAGTTTACATACAAAATAATATTCTAGAAGTGAAATACATTAAATGGTTGGAAGAACAATAAAAAATATGTTATACTTAACATGTGGTGAAAAAGATGAGCAACATAAAGATAGGAAAAATAGTTGAGGGACAAATTACAGGCGTAACAAAATATGGGGTATTTGTAAGTCTGGAAGATAACTATACAGGAATGATTCATATATCAGAAGTGTCTAATAAATATATAGAAAATTTAAACGAAATATTTAAAATCGGAGATTTAATAAAAGTCAAAATTCTATCAATAGATGAAAACAAGCTTCAAGTTAAGCTATCAATAAAAAAAATAGGTAATCAATCAAAAAGAAAAGGAATAGAAGAAAAGGGTGAAGGATTTGAACTGCTAAGACAAAATTTGAATGTATGGATAGATGAAAAAATTAAAGAAATTGAAAAAAAATAGAATATATTTAAAAAATCTTAGATTTTGTATTGACATCAAAAGTAATAAATGTTATATTTAATAGCGTCAACAGGAAAAATATTATGGGCGATTAGCTCAGTTGGTTAGAGCATCTGCCTTACAAGCAGGGGGTCGGGAGTTCGAGTCTCTCATCGCCCACCATAATATGCCGAAATAGCTCAATTGGTAGAGCAACTGACTTGTAATCAGTAGGTTACGGGTTCAATTCCTGTTTTCGGCACCACTTGGAGAGATAGCGAAGAGGCTAAACGCGGCAGACTGTAAATCTGTTCCTTCGGGTTCGGTGGTTCGAATCCACCTCTCTCCACCACTTGTAATTTTGCCTCGTAGCCAAGTGGTAAGGCACAAGACTTTGACTCTTGCATTCCGCTGGTTCGAATCCAGCCGAGGCAACCAAAAATTATTATATGACGCATGTCTCGCTAGCTCAGCCGGTAGAGCACTTGACTTTTAATCAAGGGGTCTGGAGTTCGAATCTCCAGCGGGTCACCATTTTTTTAATAAAAATTATTAAATTCATTTTGACAATATAAATAGGCAATGTTATTATCGATGTGTAAGCAATAGTCTTTGCTTACACAAGAGGAACATTCAGTTTTGTCACGTTGAATGTCACCTCTAAGGTTTTAGATTGACACTCAATCAGAATGAAAGAGTGTCTATATTTTTATTGCTATTACCAATAAGGTAAGGAGTAATAAAATGATAGCAATAAGACAAAGGACTTTTACAATAAAAGTTCTTTTCTTCTACAAAAAATACTTCTTTGTAATTAATGTTAAACTCCTTGCATAATTTATAGTAGTGTGCTACACTTAACTAAGTGAAGAAGTTCACTGAACTTGTATTTTGACTATTATTCTCTCTTAATTTAAAAAAAGATAAAATAATGTCTCTAGAACGTTCCAATATTTAAATTAAGGAGGGAAAAAAGATGGCTGAGTATAAAGATAAAACAATCAAATGTGTAGATTGTGGTACTGAATTTACTTTTACTGCAAGAGATCAAGAATTCTATGCTGAAAAAGGTTTTACTAATGAACCAAAAAGATGTAAAGCATGTCGTGATAAGAAAAAAGCAGAAAAGAAAAACTTTCATTTATTAAATCAAGATATAGTAGATGCTTTTAACAACTCAATGGATAATCCAATAATTCAAGCAAAAGCACTTGAATTTACAGAAGATGAAGTTAATTATGATGATAAAGATGATGGAATAGATTTTGGCTTTTAAACACCTTTATAGGTGATTTTTTTATTTGGAGGGATTTTATATGGATATACAAGATTTTGGTGAAAAAATTGGTGGTGCAAAGAAAGATCTGTGGAAAGAAAGAGGACTTTCATTAGATGACTTAAATGGAATGAATATCGAAGAAAGAGCAAAATTTATTACAAAAGATAATATATGGAAAAAACCTAATTATCAAGAGTTAGTAAATAATGGAATGTCAACAAGAATGGCATATTTTATAAAAATAATAAGAGATGCTACTCCAACAAAACCATCATTTTATTCATTAGACAATATAAATGAAAAGCAAGAAACATATATTTCATTCATAAGTGAACTAAGAGATTTTGTTATGAATATGAAAGAAGATAGTGAAATTCTTACATTTCATACTGATTTTATAAAAAAATATGTAGTTCAAAGAACTTATGGATTAGCAGAAGTTATACCAGAATATGAAGGCTGTGTAACTAATAAATTATATAAAGCAGCACAAATACATAATTTAACTGAAATTGATAGAGGCATTTCTAAACATCAATTTCTTTATACAGATGATGAAAAAATATTATCAGAATTTGATATTATTTTATATGACAATAATAATGTAAAATTTGAAAAAGATTATAATAATAGAAATATTATATCTGTAAAAATCGGCTATGGAAAAAGATATATCTATCCTAAAGCTGAATTTGATAGTCCACAAAATTGGAAAGAAAACACAATATTTATTTATAAACAAGGAAAAATAATTACAAATAATCTTGCTTCTATAGAAGATGCAGAAAAATATATTTTAGAAAATTTTAAAATAGAAAAAGAACTTGAAAGTAAAGTAAAAAGAAATTTTGATGAATTTTACTGGAAAAGGACGTTCAAATGAAAAAGGAAATCTATAGTTATAACAGTGAAAGCTTAACCTGCAACGACAGACCAATCCTGCCC
>OIYR01001744.1_pt1 | contig 10392 bp, 10 predicted proteins | sample 1588221 | NCBI WGS metagenome assembly OIYR01 (sample SAMN03283292) | human gut metagenome | biome: human-associated habitat; material: feces | host: Homo sapiens | place: Peru | collected 2012 | reverse complement strand
GTCTAGAATAAAGTTAGCACCGATATGAAAATCGATGAATGGACATCAGAAGATGTTCGCAACCAAGGAGGTGGCGAATCTCCTACCTGCGCCGGACTTGCCTCCAACGCCCTCCCCGAAGCTCAAAGCATTATTTCTGCAGAGAGTTCACAAACAGGGGTGTCCACAAGAAATGCACGTTCCGAAACAATGTTTCAACCACAAAAACAAGGGGAAATTCCACATTGGTATGTCTTACGTTGTACATACGGCAGAGAGAAGAAAGCTTACAACTACATGGTAGCAAAAGGCATTACGGCATTCTACCCTACCATAGAAGTAGTTAAAATGATAAATGGTAAACACAAAATCGTTACTGAGTCCCGTTTGCCCAATATCTTTTTGCATCTTCTTCGTTTTCGTAATTATGCATTATATAATAACTGAAACTTGAAACGGTTAAAATTATTATAGAATATATATTTATTATTCCGTTATAATATGCAAAATCGGATATTGATAAACTTCTATTTATATAAATTGAAGAGATATAATTTAAGACGCTTGTAAAACCGTTTAATGCAACCAATAAAATATAATTAATATAATATCCGTAATTTTTATATAATTCTTTTATTTTATTCATAATATTTTAATAAAAAAATTATCTTCTTCTAAAAAACCATATAAGAATTCCCAAAATTCCAAATAAACAAGGCAAACCGATTTGAGCGACATATCTTATAAAATTAGTTTGAGTAGTAGTTAGAGTTAGATTTTTAATGCTCGCTTCTTTAGGGCGAATCGTTATTTTTTGTCTCGCCTCCAAAAGATATGCAACGGTATTCATAAATAAATCTTTATTTCCTGCAAAAGCTATATCGACAGATTGTCCTTGCTCGGGATTTATATATGCGTTTAATGAAAAAGTGGAATCTCCAAAAACTATTATTCTTGCAGGATTTTCTCTACCTTCAATCTCATAACTTCCGCTTATTCCCAACGGCACAGGTCCCGCGATATCGGTTTGAGGATTGAATCGCGCTCTCGATAAATCAAAAGTCGCCTCTCTCTTTGCGTATCCTTGCGGAGTAGTAGTTATAATATTTTCAAAAACTCCTTTATGTTTATTATCGCCCGAAAGAACGCTTCTTGCGACAACTAAACATGCAAAAACATTTCCTTCTTTTAATGTTTGAGTTATAGGATGCGAAGTATATTGAGGAACTATATTAACGGGAATTACAACGCTTGAAGATGCGTCTATTATATAATCGTTTCTTGTATAAAATCCCCATTCTCTTAAAAATATATCCAAATTGCTATTAAAAGCACTTCTATCCATAAAGCTGTCGTATAAAACGAGTAATTTTCCTCCCGTTTTTATATAATTATTTAATTTTTCTATTTCAAAATTACTAAATTTTTCTATAGGCGAGGCTATAATTAAAAGCGAAGCGTCAGTTGGAATATTTTCAAGAATAATATTTAATTCTCTAACTTTATAATTTTCATTTTCCAAATAAGTTTTAACGAAAGAAAGTCCTTCTCCGCCTCTATCTTGCAATTGCCTTTCGCCATGCCCAACTGTAAAATATATAACGGAAGATTCCTGCTCTAATAAAGTGTATATTGCTTGAGTAAATTTTTCCTCTCCGACAAATAAAGGCTCTGAAGTAACTTTTGATTGCGAAGTTAAATCTTTTCTGTATATTCTAACCTGTTTATTTTGTCCATAAGTAAAAACTATTTCTCCGACTTGAGTCATTTGATATTTGCTTTTTGCCGAAGGTTTTTCTATAGGATTTATATATTCGACTATTATATGTTTATTTATTCTTTTATATTGTTCTAATAATAAATCGGCTCTCCAATCGGAAGAAGTCGGGTCGGAACTTGGCGAACGCAAAACTACTATAGAAAGCGGATTATCTATTCTTGATAATATATCCATAGTCTGTTGCGAAACAGTGTAAGATTTATTTTGAGTTAAATCAAATCTTAAAGGAAAATTAACGCTTATTATATACAAACCTACAAGTATAGCCAATATTATAATTAAAGACAATATTCCGAAAAACGCTTTATGAACGAAACGCATTCTAAAAAGAGTTATTATGCTTTTTCTCTCAAGTATTACCGTTATAATTGTGATTATTGCAGATATTGAAAGAACAATCAAAAATGTAATCGTAGGTCTTTGAGTAACCGCATAGAAAAATATCCATGCAAAAAATAATAATACCCAAGATGCAAGCATAAGAATTTTTAAATTAAATTTTTTATTAGACATTTATAATTTCCGTTTTTATTTTTTGATTTTTAATTATAGTTTAATTTAAGATAAATTTCAATAGTAAAAAAATAATTAAATTATTTTCTAATATTTTTTAAATTAGATTGTATATTCATTATATTTTATCTATATTTTTTATGTAATACTCTCTCATATTTTCTGGAGTTATCAAAATTTTATCTTTATTTTTGTTAAAACAATAAGCGAAATAACCAAACGAACCGTTGGAAACTATTTGATGTTTGCAATTCATCATTAAAAATAAATCAAAATAGCCTTTATCATTATCATTTATATCGACTATAGAAAATAAAACGGTTGAAGAAAGTTTTTTGATAATATTATTTTTTACATAATCAATATCGTCCGAAAAAATAAAAAATTTCGGGCTTTTAACATTATTTATGATTTCATTAATAGAATTAATATAATAATTATCTTCAACAAAACCGTATAATTTAAAATCTCCTCTCCTAACATGAATAGCTATAGAATTACAATTTCTTATTTCATTTAAAATATATTTATTTTTATCGTCCAATTTATCGTATAAATAGGTTTCAAAATCAAGTTTATTTTTAATTATTTCTTTTATTTCGTAAAAACAATTCTTATCGTAAGGTGTGCCGTCTAAATATATATTTTTATATTCAAATAATAAATCGTTAAATTGATATAAAGGATTTAAATTAAACTAAAAACAACTCTTATATGTATTGATTTCATAATCGTTAGCTATTTCAAAATCTAAATCTGGAAAGATTTTTAATAAATCAAAGTTTCTATTTAATTTTTTAATATCGTCTAATCCGTTATATTTATACCAATTTATATCATACTTCACTTTTTTATTATATTTTTTCTCTATATATTTGCCCAAAATATATTTTCTTATCTGTCCGCAAAGTCCTCCGCCAACCCACAAAATAACCAAATTATCATTCTGTTTTATTTTATTATTTACATTAATTAAATATTCGGTTCTATAAAAATTCTTTACCGCATCTATTAAAAAAGTCTTTAGAAATTTTCTTAAATGTTTAAAAGGTATAAACCAAGCGATTTTATTAATTAATATTTCATAATTATAATAATTCATTTATATAACCTCTATTTAGAATTAGATAATTTTTTAAGTCGTTTATAAAATACATTATTAAATTTATTAAATAAAATATTTTTTAATTTCCATCTCAAATTTTTAAACGGAATTAACCAAGTTATTTTATAGATTATATCGCTATACATACCTCTTTTATCTCGGCTAAAATTTATCGGTTCTCTTCCGTCTTCAAAATTTGTAATTACTTTTGCATTATACAATTTGCTTAAAATAGAAAATATGCTTTGGTCATGTCTATGCTCTACAAAACCGTCAAGATTTTTTATTACCGAAGGAGTATCGTCAGCCAAATTAAAATTATCGTAAAAAACTTTAAGCCATTCGTTTACAAATCGAATAGTTTTATCCGTCTTTTTAATTATTAAAGAAGTTGCGCATCTCGTATTTGTATCCGTTATTTCTTTATTATTTAAAACATTAAAATAATTAAATAAATCGGATTTTGTATAAAATTTATCTGGAATTTCCAATTCAAAAGCGACAATATTGTATTTTTCGGCGTCTTCTATATAATTTTTCATTTTATCAATATATTCTTTTTTGAGATGGCAGCCCGTATCGGCATAAACTAATATGTCTCCGTCCTTTATTTTTTCTAAAGATTTTAAAATTATATAAGGTTTCCAACACCAATAACCGAAACCTCTAACATTATAATTTAATTTATCATTAAAATGATTTTTAAAATCTTTTCCTAAATTTAATTCTTCGTATAAAAATATGTCTTCAAATATATTCATTTCAATCGCTTGATTATAAAATCTTTTTAATGCAGGAAGCAAATATAAATTGGCAAAACTACAAATATATATTTTTGAATTCATAGTAGTCCGCCTAAAAATGCAATAGCAAATCGCCATGAAAAGAATGCAGGGAAATGAAAAATTGTAAAGTTATCGCTTGGCTTGGCTTGGCTTGGCTTGGCTTGGCTTGCGAATTCTCAAGTCTAATTTATTAATAATATAATTAAATACTTTCATTTGCAAATTATTATACATTAAAATAAATAATTGTCAAGTATAATTATTATTTAATAAAATAAAAATATAGTTGATAATTTTGTTTTTTAATATATTATTAATTAAAATTCGATTTAATAATAAGGAAAATATTATGCGTTTATCCAAACTCTTTATGCCGACTTTAAAAGAAGCGCCAAACGATGCGATTATAGCGTCAAATAAATTAATGATTAGAGCGGGCTTGGCGAGAAAAATATCAAACGGTTTATATTCTTATTTGCCTTTAGGAGTTAAAGTATTAAATAAAATCTCAAATATCATAAGAGAAGAGATGGACGCTATTGACTCTAACGAATGCATAATGCCTTTGCTTGTTTCAAAAACTTTGCTTACCCCTTCGGGCAGATGGGAAAGATTCAAAAAAGAATTATTCAGATTAAAAGATAGAAACGATATAGATATGGCAATGGGACCGACTCATGAAGAAGCTTTTACTCTAACCGCTAAAAATGAAATTCAATCATATAAAGATTTGCCTTTAATATTATATCAAATAGAAACTAAATTTAGAGATGAAATTAGACCGCGCTATGGAGTTATTCGTTCAAAAGAATTTATTATGAAAGACGCTTACTCTTTTAATATGACAAAAGAATCTTTAGATAAAAGTTATAACGATATGAGTAAAGCTTATACAAAAATTTTTAAGAGAATGGGATTAAATACGGTTAGCGTGAAAGCGGACAGCGGAGCTATGGGCGGAGAAGGAAGCGAAGAGTTTATGGTTTTAAGCGAAGTTGGAGAAGAGACAATAATTTTTTGTTCAAAATGCGATTATCGCGCGAATGTAGAAAAAGCTGAAGTTAGAGCGGAAGAGATTGCAAAAAGTTATACCGATAAAAATTTGGAAGAAGTTTATACCCCAAATATAAAAACGATTAACGATTTGGAAAAATTTTTTAATACTACTGCGGATAATTTTATTAAAACGATTTTATACAAAACGGAAGAAAACGAAATTATAGCCGTTATTATAAGAGGAGATTTGGAAATTAACGAAACAAAATTATCAAACGCTTTGGGCGGACTTGAAATAGAATTAGCGAACGAAGAGACAGTTAAAGAAATTACGGGAGCTAAAGTAGGATTTGCATCGCCTATAGGATTAAAAAAGAAAATTAAAATATACGCCGATTATTCAATTAAATCTATTTCGGATGCGATAATCGGAGGAAATAAAGACGATACTCATATAAAAAATGTTAATGTTGAAAGAGATATTAAAGCGGATATTTGGGGAGATTTTAGAGAGGCGAAAGAAGGAGATAAATGTCCTCAATGTGGAGAAAAATTATATCAAAAAAGAGGTTTGGAGTTGGGACATATTTTTAAATTGGGAGACAAATATACTAAAGCTTTTGATTTTAAAGTATTAGACGAAAATAATAAAGAAGTTTTTCCAATAATGGGTTGCTATGGAATTGGATTAAATAGAACTTTGGCTTCTATTATAGAACAAAATTATGACGATAAAGGAATAATTTTTCCGATAACAGTAGCGCCTTACGAAGTTGTAATAATTGCCCTTGATAAAGAAGGAGAAAATTCTTTTAATAAAGCTATTGAAATTTATAATTCGCTTAATTCTATTGGAATTGAAACTTTATTTGACGATAGAAATTTAAGGCTCGGCGTAAAATTAAACGATTGCGATTTAATAGGAATTCCAATTAGAATAATTATAGGAAAAAAATCATTAGAAAAAGGAATTGTTGAGTTTAAATTAAGAAATTCTGCACAAAGCGAAGAGATTAAAATTGACGATATTGTAGAATATGTTAAAAATAAAAAAGAAGAATTATTTTATGAAATTAATCGAAGTAAAAAATAATTTCTTATTAGGATTTGAAGAATTTGCAAAAGAAAATCAATTTAAAATAGTTAAAAAAGATTTTGCAATTAAAAAAAATACAAAAGAATATATTTGCACTTTCGATTTTACTTATAATTATTGGCAAGATGAAATTCACTTATTCCCGTTTGCTACAATTAAAATAAATCAAATTCATAATATATGCAAAATAAACGGTTATGATTTAAATTATACGGCTTTTATAAATCTTTTGTTTCTTGAAAAATACGCGAAAAATAAATATGACGAAAATACTCGTTGGAAAATGCAATATAATCAAAAAGATAGATTTAAAATTTTTAGCTTAAACGATATCGATAAAATAATTGATAAAACATTAAATTTAATTTATAAATATGGATTAAATTATATTGAAAAATATTCAAATATAAAATCTATCGACAATCTATATAATAAAAATCCGTTTGATTATAATCTAAATTGTTCTGGACTTAATACTCATTGTATAATAGGTTTAATCTCGGCTAAATTATCAAAAAATAAAAACTACGATAAATTGGAAAAAATTTATTCCAAAATAGTAGAAGATAATGATTTTAACGATATAGATAAAATCGCTTTTGATAAAATTAAAAAATATCTAAAAAATTAAGAATTAAATTGTAATTAATAAAACTTCTTAAAAGCCACTAAACAAAGAAAAGCGAATATAATATTCGGCATCCAAGCGGCAATTAAAGGGTTTATAGTTCCGCCATCTCCCATTGAACGAAATATCATGAGAATAGAATAATAAAGCAAAGCGACAACTATAACCATAACCAAACTTACAACCAATACGCTATGAGTTGAAAATTTTGAAAATAGCGATGCAAGAAGAACGATAATAAAGCCCGAAAAACAATAAGATATTCTATAATGCAAATCGGTTTCCAAAAGCGCCGTGCTCATATGAATCTCTTTGCGAAGTTTAATTAATCTTAACGATTCCGTTAAACTTAAAGTGTCTAAAATCGGTTTCTGACTTAAATGTTCAGGTCTTTCCAATACATCGAGAGGATAATTTTTAATCACTTCAACCGTTATCTCATTTTTATCGCCAAACTTACTTAATATTCCATTTTCTACATACCATTTTTTATCGTTATTGTCCCATTTTATACAAGGCGATGATATTCTAGTTTCTATTCCGCCGCCTTCTTTTAATTTTATTATTATAGCGTTAGTCATATACTGCCCGCTATAAGAATAATTATCTATAAAATAAACATATCTATTACCGCCAAAAATATTCCAAACTCCACTCTCCTCGCTTTTCTGTCGTCCTCTTCCAATATCGTCCGCTTCAAAAGAAATTTTATTTGCTGGAGCTGCTACATATTGCCAAAATATAACTAGCAATAAACATAAAAGTATAACGATTATAAAAACGGGAGAAGAAAATCTAAATAAACTTATGCCCGAATTTTGAACTGCGAGCATCTCTTTATTTTTTACAAAAGTCCCCAAAACATAAGTCGAAGAAAACATAAGCGCTACTGGAAATATATAATACATATTATGCGGAATTCTTGCCACATGATAAATTATAAAATATCTCATATACTCAGAATGTTCAGTATAATAAGATAATTTACTGCTTAAATCGGCAATAGTTACTAAAACTACGAATAAAAATAAAGAGCCGAAAAAAAGAGTAAGGAATTCCGATAAAAGATAAAAATTCAACTTTTTCATTTTATTATTATAAAATAAAAACGATTTTAATTCAAGTTTATTCCGTAAGTTTCGTTTATAGAATTTAATTCTTCCGTTATATTTGTATGCAATTCTTTAATCTTTTCAAGCAATGCGGAAGGTTTAGATTTACTACTTTTACCCGAACCAAATACTTTGCTTATTTTTCTTTTAGCTTGAACTAAAGTATTTGCCTTAACATTAGGGTCGGGAATAAACTTTGAAGAGTCAAAACCAAGCAAAGCTCCCATATAAAGCATTCCTTCGTATCCAAAATTATTGTCAATATCTGGTCCAAAAGATTTTATTTTATCAAAACTTTCTTTACCATTTTGCATAAACTCTATAGCTTCTGCATACAATTCGCTCGCCTTATATTGAAAGAAAGGAATTAATCTATCGTAATTTTCTTCAGGCGCTATAGCCGATAAATCTTCCAAAACCCAACTTAATCTTAAAGAAGATAGAGCTTTTTTAAGAGTCGGCGCGACTTCTTTATCATGATATAAATATCCGTCAAGCGCTAAAAAATAACTCGCAGCTCCCGAATATAAATCTCTATTTTTTTCAAAATCAATCTCATTTCCAAAAAACTCTTCCATATATTTTCTTCTCAACTCTTTTGTTGATAAAATATCGTCTACGAATTTTTTATTAAGAATTGAAAAGTCTTCGTTAAATGAAGCGTATAAACAATTCGGACAAACTACAACGACATATATTAAAGGATAAACCGCTCCGTATTTTTTGCTTTTCTCGTAAGTTCTTCTTAAATCGTTTCTTAACTCTCCCGCTATTAATCTTCCGCCGCCCGTAAGAAGCATTTCATGATAAAATTCAGTTTCGCATACGGGACAAACTCTCGGATTTTTTTCAAAATAAGATACTTTTACTTCTTCGCCACTCATAAAAATTCCTTCTTTATTTATTTTTTATAAATTCGCATAAGTTAATTATCGACTTTTTTATGTTTTTCAATATCGCTTAATATTAATATGACTTACATTAAGTTTGCTTATTCTCAATTCTTTAAATAAATCGTTATAATAAACCATATAAAAGTAAGGATATTGAGCGGATGCAATTCTAATATCTCCCTTGCTTTTTCCAAGCGAAGATAAATCTATTGTCTGCTCGTCCATATAAACATATTTATAACCGTTTTCTTTTGTATAAAAAATTATATCTTTCGCCGAATAATCTAAAGTAGAATCTAAAGAAATTATATTTTCGTTTTCCGTTATTATATTTCCTTCAGTAAAATTTCCTTCATAAAATTTTTTATAATCTATAGAATTTTTATTATCTTTAGGAATATAAATTACGCTAAATCTATTATGCTCTTCATGATTAACAGAATATAAATAAGCGTTTTCAACTATCGGGTTATTATCAAAAAATTTAAATTTGCTATTAGTTTTTCTCGAAGCGTAAAATATATTATCCGTTTGATATTCTTTTATATAAATCGCATAACCGTCTTTTTCGGCTACGGGATAAACTGCATCTATAGTTTTATTAGTATAAATTAAATCGGAAAAAAAATTATCTCTATAAAATCTTGAAACATATAATATTCCTTTATTGTCTACAAAAAAAAGAGCGGGCGAATTGAAAGTTGAAACAACCAATTTTAAGTCTATTATTTTTTGATTTTCTTTTAACTCCATAGGATAATTATTAAAATAACCCAAATTATTATTTGCATACCAAACTTTATTATTTTTCATATAAGATATATGCATATTTTCAGAATTCGTAGCCATACTAACTAAATCGCCAAATTCTCTGTCTTTATCTATAATCTCTCTATTGAATTTTCCGTCCTTTCCGCTAACATAAACGGGAGCTTTCAAAATATTATCATAATAAACAAAATCTTTCTTTTCATATTCCACCTCAACACCAGGTATCTAAAATAGATACCAATTTAAAGCAAAGTATCCAAAATAGATACTACTTTTTCTTAGCTAGTTGAATCTTTTCACCTAGCTTATAGCCAAGATATGATGCATATAATACAAGTATTGCAGCACCAGCAATAATTAATAAAATCTTAACCAATTTATTCACCTCTAAAAGCCCTAATTACTTTTATAATTTGTCTAACAACAAAGCACACAAAAAATATAATAATAGCTATATCTTTAATAGTTGTATTTATCTTGGGGGCATTTTTAATTATAAAAAGCACTAAAAATACAGAGGAAAGTAGATTTTCTACTGCTATAGAGCAACCTTTTACTATAGACACTATAAATGTTGTATTTAATATAAAATTAAATTATCAACAAATAACAGCATAATAAAAAAGGGTAAGTTAGCTTACCTTTTTTGTTGTTTTTTAATAATTAATATGATAAAATTATTAAGATATGGAGAATGTTATATGACTAATATTAATGTTAAAAGGAAACTATAT
>OIYR01001741.1_pt1 | contig 10400 bp, 7 predicted proteins | sample 1588221 | NCBI WGS metagenome assembly OIYR01 (sample SAMN03283292) | human gut metagenome | biome: human-associated habitat; material: feces | host: Homo sapiens | place: Peru | collected 2012 | reverse complement strand
TTAAAATAGACAGTTCTTTTGAGCCGATACCTCAAGAAGTTTTGCCTAAAAAAATCCTTAATTCAATAAGTAAAAATTTTAAAAATCCAAAAATAGTTTACGCTAATAAATACGATAAAATCTACGAAAAATTATTTTTTGAAGTTATTATATACGATAAATACGATATATTTGCGATTTATATAAAAGAAGACGGCGAGATAATCGATATACATTTTTTAAAGTCAATGTAATCTATAAAATTTAAACTCTTGAATTATTTATATTTCTTATATATTATATTCAATATAATTATTTAATAAAAATTCTACGGAGGAAAAAATGAAACCTGAAAAAAGTAATTTATTTACGCCATTAAAAATAGGAAATCTTGAAATTAAAAATCGTATAGTAATGCCGCCTATGTGTATGTATAGCGCAGAAGACGGATTTGTAAACGATTGGCATATTCAACATTATACTACAAGAGCGATTGGCGGAGCGGGACTTATAATAGTTGAAGCTACGGGAGTTTTGCCTTATATAAGCATGATAACCGATAACGATTTGGCTATTTGGGACGACAAATATATAGAAGGTTTAAGCAAACTTGTAAACGCCGTTCATAATAACGGAGCTAAAATTGGAATTCAAATTAATCATGCGGGAAGAAAATGCGAATCTGTAAAAACCGATAAAATTCACGCGCCAAGCCCGATAGCGTTTAACGATAAATACAGAACGCCCGTTGAAATGACAAAAGAAGATATAAAAGAAGTTGTTGACGCTTTTGCTAGCGCTTTTAAAAGAGCGGTTAAAGCGGGATTTGATTTAATAGAAATTCATGCGGCTCATGGTTATTTGATTTCTGAATTTTTATCTCCGTTATCAAATAAAAGAACGGACGAATACGGAAAAAACAGAATAAAAATACTTGAAGAAGTTTTAAGAAAAGGAAGAGAAGCTATAGGAAAAGATTTCCCGATTCAAATAAGAATTTCTTCTTACGATTGGAAAGAAGGCGGAAACACGGTTAAAGATTTTGCCGAAATGTTAAAGCCTCTTGAAAACGAAAAATTATTTGATTCTATAAATGTAAGCACGGGCGCTGTGACTGCGGATGGAAAAATAATTCCTTATGAAGGTTATCAAATACCTTTTGCAAGAGAATTAAAACAATATATAACCGTTCCTTGTATCGGAGGCGGACTTTTAAGCGAGCCAAAAATGGCTAATATGATAGTTAGAAACGGAGCGGCTGACGCAGTTTATATTGGAAGAGAGCTTTTAAGAAATCCTTATTGGGCTTTGCAAGCTGCAAGAATTTTAGGAATAGATATTCCTTTCCCTAAACAATACGAACAAGCTAAAAGATAATATTATTTATATTTGTTTTTAAGACAATGTATAATAACAAGGGGGTTAAACTCCTTGTTTTTTATTTAACTTTATTTAATTAAAATAAAAATTATAATCGATTTTCAAATTTGATTATTTTTTTAATTATAGTATAATTTCCATAAATTTTTTAATAATTAAAAGGAATTAAAAACAAAATGAAAAATAAAATAATTTCAATAATTTTTATAATATTACTTATTACAAGTTGCCGTAAATCTCGAGATATAACGGGGGATAATAACGGTATAAATAATGGAGGTAATAATGCTGGAAATAATGGAGGAGGTAATAACGGAAATTTTAGATTTACAAAAGATAATTATGAACCACCTCAAACGAATACCGACAATGCTAAAAATTTTTTAAAAAAATTTCAAGAAATGAAAGCAAAATATCCCAAAGGCGAATTAATGGCATATTATAGAGATAATAATGGAAATGTATACGATAGCGGATATAAAAAATATTATTTCGATAAAGACGCCAACATAACAAAAATATATATAAATGGAAGTGGCGATAAAGCAACCAATTGCCAATTTTGGGGGATGCTTCCCGATGACAATCAAATTGCATGCTATTATTATAAGAAAGATGATGGAACATTTGGAGTATTTAATTCTTTAATGTATGAAAACGAATTAATTAAAGATAAAGTTCATTTTTTTACTGGAAAAGGTAGTGCTATAAATGAAGTTTTACTGAGGAAATCTATGGACGCTGTATTAAAAAAAACAGGTGATGGTTATTATGATTATAACAATACAAATACTTCAACGACTACCGAAGCAAATAATAATTGGAAAAGTAAAGTTGCTAATAAAACTATAGAAGAGAAAGAGGTTGTAAAAACTTATACTTTTTTAAATAACGGAGATATAGAAGTTGAAACAATAGATAAAAAAACCTCCTATACTCTTAATTTTTGGGGAGCTACTAATTATTATAATGATTTGTGCGGAATATATTATGTAAAGGTTAATTTGCAAGATATATTTGGCGATATAGCTCCGAAAGAAGAAACTTATTATTATTATGGTTATAGATTTGAATATGTAGGTTATCAAAGTCGTTTTCCAGAATTAAGAGAACATGGGCAAAATTATCCTTATCAGTTACAATTTTATAAATGGTATTTAGAAAATTTTGATACAAAAAAACCTAAAGAAAATATAGATTGGAGTAAAATGCCTACTCAAAAGGTTCAAACTATTGCATTTGGGAATAATCAAGCATCTATACTTTTAATGGAAAATAAAAAATAATTATCTATCTTCCATTGGCGTAAATTCAATAGGTTCTGTTACATTCTTATAAGCGGGTCTTATTATTCTTCTTGCGTCAAAATTAAGCTCCTCGATTCTATGAGCGCACCAACCGACTATTCTCGCCATAGCAAATAAAGAAGTATAAATTTCTTTCGGTATTCCTAACATATCGTATATAAATCCCGAATACAAATCTACATTTGCGCAAACTCTTTTATTTTCTCCCTTAACTTTTATAAAGCATTCTATAGCTCTTTGTTCTATAAGCTCTAAAAATTCAAATTCTTTTTCTTTGCCTTTTTCTTTTACAAGCTCTCTTGCCAACTCTTTTAATATAACCGCTCTCGGGTCCGATAAAGTATAAACCGCATGCCCCATTCCGTAAATTAATCCGCTTTTATCGTATGCCTCTTTATTTAAGATTTTTATTAAATAAGCGTCTAATTCTTCTTTATTTTTCCAATCGGTTATAACTTCTTTTAAATGATTAAACATATCGGCTACTTTTATATTAGCTCCGCCATGCAAATCTCCTTTAAGAGAGCCAATGCCTGCAGAAATGCTTGAATAAGTATCTGTGCGCGCCGAACTTGTCACTCTCACGGTAAATGTTGAATTAGTGCCTCCTCCATGTTCCGCATGAAGTATTAAAAGCAAATCTAACATTCTAGCTTCTAAATGAGTAAAATCTTGTTTAAGCATATATAAAAAATTTTCCGCTATAGAATATTTTGTTTTTGGAAGAATAATATTTAAATACTTATGAAATACGCTATAATGATACATATTATAAGCGTAGGCTATAACGGCGGGAATTTGCGCTATTAATCGTATAGATTGAATCATTAAATTTTCTAAAGATAAATCTTCAGGATTCGGGTCATGAATATACATTTCAAGAACGCTTCTTGAAAGAATATTCATTATATTTTGCCCTTCTAAATCTATTATATGCATTATAGTTTTTTTATCTAAATACATATTTTCTTTTATAATTTCATTAAAAGATTTTAATCTCTCCATATCGGGAAGTTTTCCAGAAAGAAGTAAATAACATACCTCCTCATAACCAAATCTTTTGCTTTGTAAAATATCTTTCGTTATATCTTCTAAATCGTATCCTCTATAAAATAATTTTCCGTCTATAGGACAAACTTCGCCGTTTTCGTTTTTCTTATATCCTACGACATCGCCTATATTTGTAAGCCCAACCAAAACTCCCGTGCCGTCTTTATTTCTTAATCCTCTTTTAACATTATACTTTTCAAAAAGTTCGTTATTTATATGAACTCTTTTTTTTGAATGGTCGTATAGTTTATATAATAAATATTCTTTTTTCATTTTATACTCCGTTAATTAAATAGTTTATAATTTTTCTTACAATAAAGAAAGTATTTTATCTCCAAATTCTTTTGTTCCTAAAGGTTTTCCGTTTTCCATAAATAAAGCCAAATCTTCGGTTGCAAATCCTTCTTCAAAAGATTTTTCTAAAGCTTTTATAATCAAATCAGCGGCTTCATTTAAATTCAAATATTCTAAAGCCATAACGGAAGAGAGAATTAAAGAACATGGATTTGCTTTATTTTTTCTAGCAATATCTGGCGCAGTTCCATGCGTAGCTTCAAAAATAGAATGTCCCGTTTCATAATTAATATTTCCGCCTGGCGCTATTCCAATTCCGCCAACCATAGCCGCAAGCTGGTCGGATATATAATCTCCGTTTAAATTTAAAGTCGCTATAACAGAATAATCTTCTGGCTTTAATAAAGTATTTTGCAAAAATGCATCCGCTATATTATCCTTTATTATAACTTTTCTTTTTTCTTTAGCTTCTTTTAATTTTTCTTTAGCTTTATCTTCTCCAAAATCTTTTTTTATTTCGTTAAATTCTTCCATAGTAAAAGTTTTTTCAGAAAAATCTTCTCTTGCAATTTCGTATCCGTATTTTCTGAAAGCTCCTTCCGTGAATTTCATTATATTTCCTTTATGAACGATTGTAACCGAAGGCAAATTAAATTTAATCGCGTATTTTATGGCAGAAGAAATTAATCTTTTTGAACCTTCTTCAGAAACGGGCTTTACTCCAAACGAAGAAGTTTTTGGAAATCTAACTTTATTTATTCCCATTTCGTTTTTTAAGAATTCGTAAAATTTTTTAGCTTCTTTAGTTCCGTTTTTCCATTCTATTCCCGCGTATATATCTTCCGTATTCTCTCTAAATACAATCATATTAACTTTATTCGGTTCTTTTATAGGCGATGAAATTCCCTTAAACCATCTTATCGGGCGCAAACAAACATACAAATCTAAAGTTTGACGCAAAGCCACATTTAAAGAACGGATGCCTTCTCCTATAGGAGTCGTTAACGGTCCTTTTATTCCAATCAAATATTTTGAAAAAGTTTTTATTGTCTCTTCTGGCAAATGAGTTCCAAATTCTTTTAAAGCTTTATCTCCCGCGAAAACTTCAATCCATTCTATAGATTTTTTTTCGTTATAAGCTTTTTTAATCGCTTCGTTTATAATTTGTTGAGATATTGGGGTTATTTCAGCGCCGACTCCGTCTCCTTCTATAAAAGGAATAGAAATTTTATCTGGAATAATTAATTTTCCGTTTTTAATTTCAACTTTGCTCATAATATAGCCTTTAATTATTTTTTTATTTTATTAAAATTTTTATTAAATTTTTTATTTAATATTTTAATTAATTATTTTTTAGAAGAGTATTTAAAGCTCCTCCGTTTTTAAACCATTCTATTTGAGTCTCGTTATAAGTATGCAAAGCCTCAAAATAAATTTCTTTTTTATCTTCTCCGACTATCTTAATTAATAAAGATTTATTCGGCGAAAAAGATTCTATATTTTCTATTGAAATTTTATCTTTTTCTTTAATTTTATCATAATCGTTTTTATCTTTAAATGTTATAGCAAGCATTCCTTGTTTTTTTAAATTCGTTTCATGAATTCTTGCAAAACTTTTTACTAAAATAACCTTTACATTTAAAAATCTCGGCTCCATCGCCGCATGTTCTCTGCTTGAGCCTTCGCCGTAATTTTCTTCGGCAACTACAATAGAAGATATATTATTTAATTTATATTCTTTAGCGACTTTTGAAACCTCTTCATAATTTCCGCTTAATTGATTAAATACGCAATTTGTTTTATCGTTAAAATAATTAACCGCTCCCATTAACATATTGTCAGAAATATTTTCTAAATGTCCTCTAAATTTTAACCAAATTCCCGCCATAGAAATATGGTCGGTTGTGCATTTTCCTTTCGCTTTTATAAGTAAAGGCATATTTTTAAAATCTTCCGCATTAAATTTTGGAAAAGGTTTTAATAATTGCAATCGATTAGAATCTTTATTTATTATAATTTCAACTTTTGAATCTGCAATATTTTCTCTATTTTCATTTTCTGCATTTTCTATATTAAGTCCGTTTTTAGGAAAAATCTCTCCCGTTGGAATATCTAATTTTACTTTTTCTCCGTCTTCGTTTATCAAATAATCTTTTAATGGATTAAATTTTAAATCTCCCGCTATACTTAAGGCGATAACTATTTCGGGGGAAGCTATAAAAGCGTGAGTGTTAGGATTTCCGTCCGCTCTTTTTGCGAAATTTCTATTAAAAGAAGTCACTATTGAATTTACTTTATTGTTATCGTCAGTTATTCTTTTCCACTGCCCAATACAAGGTCCGCAAGCGTTCGTCATTATAATGGCGTTTATATTTTTAAAATCGTCTATTATTCCTTCTTTTAATGCTGCGTTATATGAGTTTAAAGAGCCTGGATTAATTATTATTTGAGATTTGACTTTTAATTTTTTTTCTTTAACTTGACGAGCTATAGAAGCCGCTTTACTTAAATCATAATAAGAAGAGTTTGTGCAAGAACCTATAAGTCCGACTTCCATTTTTTCGGGATATTTATTTTCTTCAACTTTTTTTGCAAAATCGCTAATTTTTGAAGCCGAGTCAGGAGTAAAAGGTCCGTTAATATAAGGTTCTAATTCGGATAAATTTATTTCTATTATTTTATCGTAAAACTTTGAAGGATTTTTATAAACTTCTTCATCCGCTTTTAAATTATTTGAATTCTCTTCTGATAATTTTGCAACCTCTTCTCTTCCCGTTTTAATCAAATATTCTTTTATATTATTATCGAAAGGAAATATTGAAGTTGTCGCTCCAACTTCCGCTCCCATATTGCATATTGAACTTTTTCCTACGGCAGAAAGATTTAAAGCGCCTTCGCCAAAATATTCTATAATGCAATTAGTCGCTCCCTTTACGGTTAAAATTCCAGCCAATTTTAATATAACATCTTTAGCGCTCGCCCAACCGTTTAACTCGCCTGTAAGTTTAACGCCTATTAAATTAGGTATTTTTAATTCCCATTCCATTCCCGTCATAACATCAACGGCATCCGCTCCGCCAACTCCGATTGCCATCATTCCTAAACCGCCAGCATTTGGAGTATGCGAATCTGTCCCAATCATCATACCGCCTGGAAAAGCGTAATTTTCTAAAACTATTTGATGTATTATTCCCGAACCCGCTTCCCAAAAACCTAATCCGTATTTTTTAGCCACGCTTTGAAGAAAATCATAAACTTCTTTATTTATATTTATTGCATTTTTTAAATCTTCTTCCGCTCCTTTATAAGCCTGAATCAAATGGTCGCAATGTATCGTAGCTGGAACGCTTGAATATTCTTTTCCCGCATTCATAAATTGCAAAAGCGTCATTTGAGCCGTAGCGTCTTGCATAGCGACTCTATCGGGTTTAAAATTTGCATAATCTTCAGAGCGTTTAAAATCTTTAATATCGTTTTCATTATATAAATGAGCGAATAAAATTTTTTCCGATAAAGTTAACGGCTTTTTAATTTTCTCTCTTATTCTTTCAATTTTAGAAGAATAATTTTTATAAAATTCTCTTATCATTTCAATATTATAAATTTTCATGAAAAATCCCAATTAATAATTTTATAAATATTTTTATAAAGTATTACTATATACCGTTTTTTCTTTTTTTTCAATATCATAATTTATATTATTAATATAAAAAGTATAAAAAGATTTATATTTTATCTATAATTAAATTAATTTGATATTTATTTTTTATAATATATAATATCTAAAATTAAAATTAAACAATTAAGGAGATTAAATATGGCAAATCCAGCTTTATCAAACAAAGCGTTTGATTATGCGATTAAAAATTCAAATGAAGATACAATGACAATAAACGGAGCTATTAATAAAGCTATAATGTTGTCTTTAATACTTATGCTTTCCGCTTTAGTTAGCGTTTATTTTGTTTTGGCAAGAAATATAGAATTATTATATCCAGCGGTTATGGTTTCAAGTATCGGAGCGCTTTTGCTTGCTATTATAATGATATTCAAAAAAGAAATGTCAAAAACTTTTTCTATTCTTTACGCTATTTTAGAAGGCGTTGCAATAGGCGGAGTATCTTTTATATTTAACGCGGTTTATGAAGGAATAGTAGCTCAAGCCGTATTTTTCACTTCTGCAGATTTACTCATTATGCTTTTGTTATACAGATTTAGAATAATAAAAGTAAACGATAAATTTAGAAGCGTTATATTCGGCGCTACTCTATGCATTGCGATAGTATATTTTATAAATTTTATACTTGGTTTCTTTAAAATGTCTGTTCCTTTTTTAAACGATTCTAGTCCAATCGGAATAGTAATAAGCGTTGTTATAGTTGGTGTTGCAGCATTTTCGCTATTACTTGATTTTGACTTCATTACAAAGGCATCACAGATGGGCGCCCCTAAATACATGGAGTTGTACGGGGCTTTTGGATTAGTTGTGACCCTTGTATGGTTGTATTTGGAGATTTTAAAACTATTAGCAAAATTCGCCAATCGCAATTAGGGAAAGTAAAGTACAATCAAACATACTCATGAAAATGGGATGGCCAATATTTCCGGTCATCCCATTTTAGTTTACTATCTATCTCTATACATGTAGCCTCTATAATCCTCTATAAAATTTGAGTAGAATTTCTGTACTCTCCGGGAGTCACCTGACTTCGTCAACGTGTCACCCAAAAATTTTCTGAGAACAAAGGAGCGATACGTTGATGGCGTTTCATGAGCATAGTCCTGTTTATGATCTGTTTGTTCTGAGGTAATGTAATCTGTATAGTCACAATAGTTTTTGCAAGTTCGAGCACCTTATCCACACTCATATTAATATCGGATAGTTTAAGTAGACGTTCCAACTCCTTGTAAACTTTCAAGGCTACGAAACAGATGCAGACATGTGCTTCTATCCGCCGTCGTGTAAAGTGGAACATCGGCCTTATTTCAATCTTCGATTTTGATATACGAAAAGCCCTTTCAACGTGCCAAAGGTTATGGTAGGCGTCATATACTTCATTGACAGGTATATTTGTATTGGTAAGGTATCCTTTGAGACCGTCCCATTTCGCATCCTCTTCCAATTTATTGTAATTGATGGTCACTTTCACATCTCCTTCCATTTTTAGGAACTTGTTATATCCTCGCTTATTGATATTGGCCTTGGTAAGTGTGCCTCTGTGGTATGCCTTCTCCAGACGGCGTATCCCTTTCTCCCGATTGTGGGCATCCTTACGGGCACGGTCTTCTGTATATCCCACCAACAGACGCTGTCCGTTGCCTTTGTTGTATTCTACCATCTGTTTGTCAGTCTTAGGCTGCTCCAGTATCCATTCCTGTATCTTCCTGCTCTCGTTCTTGATTTTCGCGCCGATAATATACTTGTAACCGTTTGCTTCAAGGTCGGCTATATTATCGTTGTTCATTAATCCCGAGTCCGCCACCACGATAAAATCTTCCAGCTCATATTTTCTGACAAACTCCGTCACTACCGGAAGCATCGTATGCCCCTCGTACTTATTGCCCTCATGGATGCAGTATGCAAGCGGATAGCCACCTATACTGACCAACAGTCCCAATATAATCTGGGGATTATGATGACGTCCCTCCTTGGAAAAACCGGTTTTGCGCAGATCATCCTCATGGTCTGCTTCAAAATAGAGTGTGGTCACATCATAAAACAGCACTCCGATATGGCCGCCTAAAATCATTTTTGTGTGAAGAACGCTTATATTCTGGACTATCTTGTGTTGGTTATCGCTTAGTTTATCTAAATAACGATAGATTTTCGACAAACTGACATCTTCGTCAAAATGATTCTTCAGATACTCCACTGTGGCAGCCTTGCTTGTGGGATAAGAAAGACGCGCTTTTACAAGCTGGCGGAACACCTCATCATCTATCCTATTGAATCCCACGTTGTCAAAGACTCGGTCAAGTATTAAGTCTGCTCCATTGATGGAGATATTGGTTATGCACGAAAGTATCTGTTCAGCACTCAGAAATTCTGCTTCACTCTTATTGCGTTCCTCTCCGAATAGATCCAGCCGTGGATGACGGCGTTCTTGTTCCGTGTCTATCCATTGACGCCCTTTCATTATGAGTGAATCAATCTCTTCTTGATTATGTGCTATTCCTATAGTGGCAAGCTCTTTCATTTTGCCGTTGATCTTTTCAACGACTATGATGCCAATATTGCCTGAGGGGTATTTCTTCTTGCGTATAAACATATTTTTTGCACCGTGTCACCCAAAAACGGGTGACACAAAATTACAAAATACTATTTATCAGCCAATTATAATATTGATATTTTTTGAGTGACGAAGTCAGGAAAAAGGTGTTTATAGTCTC
>OIYR01001738.1_pt1 | contig 10404 bp, 7 predicted proteins | sample 1588221 | NCBI WGS metagenome assembly OIYR01 (sample SAMN03283292) | human gut metagenome | biome: human-associated habitat; material: feces | host: Homo sapiens | place: Peru | collected 2012 | reverse complement strand
CTTGTATGCAGTTGGTTATGCATCCAGAACAATTTGATGTGATGGTCATGCCAAATCTTTATGGAGATATTGTTTCCGATTTAACGAGTGGATTAATTGGTGGTTTAGGATTACTTCCTAGCTGCAATAAAGGTGATGAATATGCGATGTATGAAGCTGTACACGGTAGTGCTCCAGATATTGCAAGCAAACATATTGCCAATCCAAGTGCTTTATTATTGTCAGCTTGTATGATGTTAGATGATTTACATCAAGATGCCGTTTCTAATAAAATCCGAAAAGCCTTAAATAATGTGTTTGAAGAACATTGTGTATTAACACCCGATCTTGGTGGTAGCGCAACAACAGAACAGTTCACAGACGAAATCATTAAAAATTTATAATATAAAAGACGAAGTATTTACTCTTCGTCTTCATCTTCGTCAACCATTAGAGATTGACGATTTTTTAATGTTAAAATATATGTTCCATCTTTTGGATATGCACTTTTGTCTTTTTGATCACTCAAGATTTCCAATTCACATGGATATCCTTCGTTTTCAAGAATCTGTAAAAGATTATCCTTACCAATTTTTTTAGTAATTGCACGTCCACATGCACAGTTACCATATTGATCAAGGCATTGTTTAATCCACACAGGAATTTTTGAAGCTGCCATTGTATCCTCCTTGATTAAAAGTATTCGCAAGCTATATCATATGCAAAACACCTTTAAAAATCAAGTAGAATCCGACTTAACCTTCTAAAACTGCAATAATATTTGGATAATATGTAAAACGATCATCTACAAACTGTAAAGCTTGGTTTGCGATTTGTTTTGCCTTGTCTTTATCAACACCTTCATAAATTGAAGCATAACGATAATAGATATAATCTTTGATTTGGTTTTCTCTTAAGATATAAGCATAGTCTGCATCACCTAATCCATAATCACCATGTAAGATATATAGATCAGCTACATCCATCATAATACGATTACTGTACTTGTTGTGTAAGTCTTCTAATTGTGATAATACAGCGAAAATGAAGTGTTCATAGTAATCTACATCTTCATATTTCCATGTTTTCAAAACACTATAAGCTAGATCCATGAATTCTTCAACGAATTTTTCTACATCAACGCCAATTTCTTCTTCTAATTTCTTTGAATCATGAATATCTTTGTGTTGTGCAATCATCAATACTTTACGCATTGTATCAAATTGATCTTTATATTCTTCTCCATCCGCAACAACATCTGTATATTTATAATTCAATGCATGTGCAACATCAGCTTGTAAATCTTCTGCTTTTTGAGGTTTGATATCGGCTGTTTCGAATACTTTTGATACAAGTACTTCTACTAATCCTTCATCGTAACCATCTTCTTCAAAATTAAACTTACCAGTCAATTGGTATTTGTTTACTAGATCTTGCGAAACAGATTTTACATCCGGATTTAAAATCAATTGTTGAGTAATTGAATCGCGAGTTACATCCATTGACATAGCTTTTGCTAAATCTAGGCATGTATCTAATGATAATTTAGCATATTGTTCTTCTTTAGTCATTTTCTTAGTTGTAGCCTTTTTAGTTGTAGTTTTCTTAGTAGTTGTCTTTTTAGTAGAAGCTTTCTTTGCTGTAGCTGGTTTAGCAGCTGCTTTTTTAGCTGGAGCCTTCTTTTCTGCAGTTGCTTTTTTAGCAGGTGCTTTCTTTTCTTCTGCAGGTTTAGCTTCTTCTTTTTTTGCTGGAGCCTTCTTTTCTGCAGCTGCTTTTTTAGCAGTTGCTTTCTTTTCTTCTACAGGTTTAGCTTCTTCTTTTTTTGCTGGAGTCTTCTTTTCTGCAGCTACTTTTTTAGCAGGTGCTTTCTTTTCTTCTACAGGTTTAGCTTCCACTTTTTTTTCTTCAACAGGTTTTACTGCTTTAACTTCTTCTTTTTTATCAACCACTTTTTTATTTGTAACTTTTTTTGTTGTTTTTGCTGGCATACGGAACCTCCCTTAAACATGCTTTCTATAACGCTATTATATCACTGAATAGAAATAATCCAAAATTTGTATAGACAAAATAGCGTATTTGATGCATGTATTTCATTTAATTTGGTGTATACTACAGAATATAGTATGCAAAAGGAGGAATTAACATGCAAACACCACCTGAATTTAGACCCAGAACATATGTCCCTGTTCGAAATAAAATTATAACCACCATAGGTACAATCCTATTATCGGGTGTCGTAGGATTTGGTGCTGGTTATGCCGGAAGCCATCTATCTAATAATGCCAATGTCACTATTCAGCAACAAACGAATAAATCCAATTCTGGAACTGTTCAAGTATCCGATGTTTCTGATATCGTAGAAAAATGTAAAGATAGTGTTGTCGAAATCACAACTGAATCTGTTTCAAGTGGAAATTCCATTTTTGGACAATACGTTTCACAAGGTGCTGGTAGTGGAGTCATCATCAGTGAAGATGGATATATTGTTACAAATAATCATGTTGTAAGTGGAGCAACAAGTTTAAAAGTAACGACTACAGATGGCACAGAATATGATGCGAGTGTTGTTGGAAAAGATTCACAAACTGATTTAGCCGTTATTAAAGTGGATGCCAACAACCTACAGCCTGCAACACTAGGTGATAGTGATATTTTACAAGTGGGTGATCCTGCCATTGCCATTGGAAATCCATTAGGAGAACTTGGTGGTACAGTTACAACGGGCATTATTTCTGCAACAGACCGACAAATCACAATTGATGATGAAACTATGACACTTCTACAAACAGATGCTGCCATCAATCCAGGAAACTCTGGTGGAGGCTTATTCAATGCCGACGGAAACCTAATTGGAATTGTTAACGCAAAAGAAAGTTCAACCGGAATTGAAGGATTAGGCTTTGCGATTCCAATCACACCTGCTCAAGACATTATTACAGAGCTTATGCAAAATGGAAGTGTCACTTCAAGACCCGCATTAAATGTTAGTTTGTATGATTATACTTCAAATAATCAAGGTCAATATTCAAAATACGAAGATGGCTGCTACATCGTACAAATTGTTAAAAATGGAGCTGCTGATAAAGCGGGTCTAAAACAAAATGATCGTATTATTAGTTTTGATGGTGAACAAATCCAATCGACAAGTGACGTTAAAAATGTTCTAAAAAAACATAAAATTGGAGATACTGTTAAGATGGTTGTTGAAAGGGATTCCAAGAAAGTTACAGTCGAAATCACACTACAAGCACAAACTCAAACCAATTAAGCCAGTGAATTACACTGGCTTTTTAGTTCAAACTAACCTATAATAAAAGCATAGATATAAGAAGGAGAATGAAGTTTATGTCTGAAAAAATCAAAAAAAGAAAAATCATGCTTGTTGGTACAGGATTTGTCGGCATGAGTTTTGCCTATTCAATGCTTTCAGAAAAAGGAATTGATGAACTTGTTTTAGTCGATGTAAATGAAGACAAGGCAAAAGGAGAACAAATGGACCTTAGTGATGGTCTAGTATATGCAGATACTAAAATGAAAATCACTGCTGGAACCTATGCAGATGCAGCCGACACTAACATTGTTGTCTTAACTGCAGGTGCTGCTCAAAAGCCAGGTCAAACTCGTTTAGATCTAGTTAAAATCAACGCAAACATCACAAAGGGTGTATGTAAAGCTTTGAAAGAAAATAATTTCAATGGTATCTTAGTTGTTGCCAACAACCCAGTAGATATCATGACATATGTTGCATGGAAAGAAAGTGGATTACCTAAAAACCATGTTATCGGATCAGGTACTGTATTGGATACAGCTCGTTTACGTCATGCATTAAGTGAAAAATTAGGATTTGCAGACAGCAATATCCACGCATATATCATGGGTGAACATGGAGATTCAAGTTTCGTTCCTTGGATCCATTCATATATTGGATGCAAAAACTTACTTGAATACTTAGATGAAAATGATATTTCTTTAAGTGAACTACAAGAAATCTATATTGACGTTCGTGACAAAGCTTATAAAATCATCGAATTAAAGCGAGCTACTTACTATGGTATTGGTTTAGCATTAAAACGTATCGTTTCTTGTATTCTAAACAATGAACGTGCCATCTTACCAGTTTCCGCTTATCAAAATGGTGAGTATGGTAAAGAAGGATACTTTATTGGTACTCCAAGTGTTGTTGGTTCAAATGGTGTAGAACAAGTTATCCGTTTACACTTAAATGAAAATGATCAACAAAGATTTGATCATTCTTTCGACACATTAAAAAATACAATCGAAGAAAACCTTCAAGATATCCTTTAATAAAATTAGCCTGACTAAATCTTAGTCAGGCTTTTAATTTCTTCATCTATATTATCTAGTAATAAAACTTTATCAAATAAAGTCAAACATGGCTTATTGGAATCCGAATAATGAATCCTATCATCATGATAGTGTCCACTAAACCACATTTTATAATCTGTTTTCTTCTCAACTGTTTCTAAACAATCGTGTAAATCATAATAATCATCTCCATATAAACTCATATCCGTTTCATATTTATGAGCCAATGGATGCGATGCATATGTATCATGCGATAAAATATAATCAACTTCCCAATTATTTTTTTCTAATGTTGCAAAAGCATGCTTTGCTTCTTCAATCGTACAAATTTCATCTTTCCACCAATTTTTATGTTCTGTACGATAATTAACATCGTGGGAAAATCCTCCGCCCATAGTAAAGAATTTATAACCATCAATATTGAAAACCTCACCGCGCATCAAATGAAATACTTTCGAGCGAATACGATGTACTTTACCACCTTTATACTCTTCTACAGGATACGTATTAAGAACATCAAAATTTTCATGATTCCCATCAATAAATAAAGTGTTCCAAGGAAGTGAATCTAACCATTTTAACCAGAAGTTATCCCCTGTACTTCCATCCCAAACGCAACCAAAATCTCCGCATATAATAACATAATCATTTTCTGTTAAAGAATTGCCAACTGTAAATTCTCTAGGATTGATTTTATGAATATCTTGTTCTCTATGAATGTCTCCAGTTATATAAATCATCTATTCCCCTCCAACAACATTTTTATATTATAGCACAAACGTTCACATGTTAACAAACAAATGGCAATTGTAATTAATGTAAATTTTGAAAACACTATTTTTCACTTTGTTACATTTTTTATTGACATGTTTTTCAAGATGGTATATTATACAACCACAAATATTCAAAGCAATGAGCAAGACACGACTTTAAGCAAGCCCGGTTTAAGAGAGTATCAATTTTGGTGAAATGATAACGACGGTCCTTAGAGCTATCACTTGTGAGCTAATCATTTGAAATGATAGTAAAATGGTTCGTCCTTCGCGTTAAGAAGTTCTAAGTGGCAACAACGACGTTGCAAACTAAGTGGTACCGCGGAATAGTGTTAGATTTCGTCTTAGATAGACGAAGTCTTTTTTTATTATTTGAATATTTGGATAGAAAGTTTTAAGGGAGGAAAGTTATTTATGAATGGTCTATTATTATTAGCTATCGCTGCTGCATTACTACTTACAGCTTACTTAGTTTATGGACGTTATTTAGTTAAAACATGGGGAATTGATCCAAAAGCTAAGACACCTGCTTATGAAAAGGAAGATGGAGTTGATTATGTTCCAAGTAACAAATGGGAAGTATTTGGACACCAATTCTCATCAATTGCTGGAGCTGGTCCAGTAACTGGTCCAGTACTTGCGATGGTATTTGGATGGTTACCTGCATTTTTATGGGTAATGGTCGGAGGAATCTTCTTTGGTGCCGTACAAGATTTTGGTGCTCTATACGCATCTGTTAAATCTCACGGTAAATCAATGGGACAAATCATTGAAACATACATTGGTAAAACAGGACGTAAATTATTCTTCTTGTTCTGCTGGTTATTTACTTTATTAGTTATTGCTGCATTTGCTGACATGGTTGCAGGATCATTAAACGGATACAATGCTACTGGTGCACAATCTTTACCTAGTGGAGCTGCTAGTTCAATCACAATTCTATATGTATTTGTTGCGATTGCATTTGGTTTCTTCTTAAAGAAAACGGGGCTTTCTGGATGGAAACAAGCTGTTCTTGGTATTGCATTAATTGTTGCGATGTTAGCATTAGGAATCGCATTCCCAGTTTACTTCACTAAACAAACTTGGGTATATCTAGTATTCGTTTATATCTTCTTTGCGAGTGTTACACCAATCTGGGTATTAAAACAACCACGTGACTATTTGACTACATTCTTATTCATCGGAATGATTGTTGCTGCAGTTGTCGGTGTATTTGTATCAAACCCTACAATCACATCACCTGCATTCACAGGATTTAAATCTGCAACAGGAAGCTATATCTTCCCAACATTATTCGTTACAGTTGCTTGTGGTGCCGTTAGTGGATTCCATTCACTTGTATCTAGTGAAACAAGTTCTAAACAAATTCGTAATGAAAGTGATATGTTACAAGTTGGATACGGAAGTATGTTACTTGAATCATTACTTGCTGTACTTGTAATTGTTGTTGTTGGATCTTTAACTAGCTTAGCTAGCAAAGGCGTATTAAATGAAACACTATCTTCTATGGCATTTGCAGATACTGCTACACCATTTATTAAATTCTCAGTTGGTGTTACTGGATTGATTTCACAATTTGGATTCCCTCAAGAATGGGGTCTATGCATCATGACAATGTTCGTTTCTGCTTTGGCATTAACTTCATTAGATGCTGTTGCAAGAATTGGACGTTTATCATTCCAAGAATTATTTGAAGTCAATGAAGAAGCTGAAACAAACAGCGTTGTTAGCTTCTTAACAAATAAATATGTTGCTACATTGATCACATTAGCTGGTGGTTACCTATTAAGCTTAGGTGGATACTTAAATATCTGGCCATTATTCGGTAGTGCTAACCAATTATTAGCAGCTATGGTATTAGTTTCATTATCTGTATTCTTAAAAGTTACAGGACGTAAAGGATACATGTTATATGTACCAATGATCATGATGTTAGTTGTTACAATGACAAGCTTAGGTATGTCAGTATATAACATCTGCTTAAAATTATTCGTAACTGGTGGATTTGCATTTATGACAGACGGACTACAATTATTCTTCGCTGTTCTATTAATGGCATTAGGATTGATGATCTTCATTGGTTCAGGAAAGAAATTGGTTCAACCTGTTGAAAAGGCAAAACTTCAAGAACAAGAACAAAACGCATAAAACAATTAAGACCGCATCAAACGGTCTTTTCTTTTCCCTTTATTAATTACTTTTTAAGATACACTATACTCTGTGAAAACCTCAATAAGACAATTTAGATGACATGATTATGAAAACATAAGATTGTTTCTTCTTGATCATTCAAGATTAAATAAATAAAACTCGGATTGTTTTTAAAACGCCTTTACTGACTATTGTTTCGTTTCAAAAGGCATAGGAGAAATTACTGTAGAACAGAAAAGAATCTACAATGCACTGATGAAAAATCATAACGCAATCATCAAATGGATTACGAAAGTAGCCAATGGTTATCGCAACTGGGAACGATTCAGAAACAGATGCATGTTGGTCTTAGAGAAGGCATCGATTTAGAATTTAACAAGGATGATGGAAGCGTTAAAATGGTTGAAAAAAAGACCCGGACAACTACATGATGTCCGAGCCTAATCTCAGCTACAAATTGTTTTGAGGTATATGCCGCACCCCTTAAATTCTTGGAGAGCAAATTCAGAAACCCCTACAAAATTTATTGTACTAAAAATCCATCAGAACTCAATCTGATGGATTCATTATTTTTTACTATTCAACACCAATAATAAATGAGTAAACTGGTTGATTTCCTTCATGGATTTCAACTTCAGCATCACTGTTATCTTCGATATAAGCAGCAATTTCTTCAGCCTGTTCTTCAGTAGCTGTATCACCATAAATCAAAGTAACAAGTTCACTATCTTCATCTAACATTTTATCCAACAATTTCTTTGTTGCTTCCATGCAATCTGGACAAGAGACACAAATGTCTTTTCCAAAAATACCCATATATTCATCTTTTTTGATTTCAAGACCATCATATGTTGTATCTTTGATCGCATAAGTGACTTCACCTGATTTAACATTTTCAATAGCTTCATTCATTTCAGCCAAGTTATCTTCCAATTCAACATCTGGATTGAACATAACACAAGCACTTAATCCTTGTGGAATTGTTTTACTTGGAAGTACATGAATGTCTTGATCTGAGCATACCTGTGCAGCCTGACTAGCAGCTAAAACAATATTTGAGTTGTTAGGTAAAATGAAGATATGATCTGCATTCAACTTTTCAACAGCTGAAACAAAATCTTCAGTACTTGGATTCATTGTCTGTCCACCACCAACAACAATGTCAGCTCTAAGTTCTGTGAACATCTTCTTGATTCCATCTCCAGGAGCTACGGTAATAATGGCATATTTTTTGTGTTCTGCCATTTTTTCCTCTTCTTCTTTTTCAATAATATTGTCATGCTGTTCTTGCATGTTTTCAACTTTCAACTTAATAAAACGACCCTGACGACGTCCCATTTTAATAGCTGTAAATGGTTCTAATGTATGAACGTGTACTTTAACTAAATCTTCATCTTGTACGCACACAATCGAATTACCAATTGTTGCTAATTCATCTTTAAAACTTGTTTCAGAGAAATGACGAATACCATTTTCAGATAACTTCAAAATAAATTCTGTACAGAATCCGTATTCTTCTTCTCCACCCTCTACTTTAGCTTGTGCACTTTCACCAGCTGCTTTTGCACCTTCAAGCTGTACTGGATGACCTTCCATAGCCGCAAGAAAACCTTCTAAGATCACACAAAGGCCTTTTCCACCACTATCAACTACACCTACTTCTGCAAGCACTGGTAATAATTCAGGTGTTCTTTGTAAAGAAGCATTGGCTTCTTCCACCATCTTCTTCATGACATCCATACAATCTGTAACTTCTTCAGTTGTAGTGTATGCATATGTATAATCCGCAGCTTCACGAACAACCGTTAAGATTGTACCTTCAACAGGACGCATAACTGCACGATAAGCCACACGACTTCCATTAACCAACGCATGAGCCAATTGAGATGCATCCATATCATCTAAATCTTCAACCGCTTGATAAATACCTCTGAAAATCTGAGAAGTAATAACACCAGAGTTACCACGTGCGCCCATTAATAATCCACGAGATAACGTTTTCGCAATATCTTTTACAGAATCTGAATTTGGTATCATAACATATAGCTCTTGGCTACCCATAGAGTAAGTTGATGAATATGAACCAGTTCCAACTAAAGCATTATTTTTAATTGTCCAAGATGGCATAGAATTTAATTGATCTTTTACTATAGTACTAATCTCATCTTGACTTATATTAGTTTGGAAACAACCTTTTAAACCATTCAATATGCTAGTATATTTCGTTAAAATAGTTGTGCTTCCAGTTACTTTATTTACAATTGCTTCTATGACTTTTTGTTGATTTTTTACTCTCTGATTATCTCCATCTATAAAAGCATGTCTTTCTCTGCTAAAAGCTAAAGCTGCATCTCCATCTAGGTGGTTTATTCCTTTTCTAAAGCTGTATGTACCTGTTGAGAATGAATACTCTGAGTTAACATCAACACCACCTAATGTATCAACTAGTTTTATTACAGTTGTAAAGTTTACCCTTACATAATAGTTAATATCTATATCTAACAAATCTTCTACTGTTGTTACAGTTTCATTAATTCCATAAATACCTGAGTGTGTTAATTTATCTTTTGCCTTTTTACTGTGTAGTGTAACATAGTAATCTCTAGGAATAGAAGTTAATAAAATCTCATGTTTTTTCAAGTTTACTGTAACAATAATATTAGCATCACTTCTTGAAACATTGCTAATTTTACCAGATGTATCAATTCCACTTATATACATAAAAAATGCTTCTTTAGTAATATCTTTAGTACTTTTTATTGTCTTAACTTCAGTTTCAATTTTAAAAGATTCAATTTTCCTAAGCTGTTTATAAAGACTTTCATTTTCTTCTTTTATAATGTCTTCTTTAGATACTTCCATTATAATTGCATCATACGAATTATTTTCAAGTTTATTAAGCATTTCATTAAGTTCATCTTCTTTATGATATGAAAAATCAATTTTTTCATCCATTTTTTTTATAACTTGATTAATTTTCTTATCTTCTTCACTTGATAAATATCCAAATTTCTTATCATCTAAATCTTCAAGCTTACTATATTTACTATTTAATACATATACTCCATATTCATCTATTCTTTTACCAATATCAGTTATACTTTTAATAAATTCTAAAGTATTTGCTCCATATACTAAAAATATACTTTCTAAAGCTATAATTAATATAGTA
>OIYR01001731.1_pt1 | contig 10434 bp, 13 predicted proteins | sample 1588221 | NCBI WGS metagenome assembly OIYR01 (sample SAMN03283292) | human gut metagenome | biome: human-associated habitat; material: feces | host: Homo sapiens | place: Peru | collected 2012 | reverse complement strand
TTTTCCATACTCATTCAAAATTTTTTTTGGATAAGGTGGTTGTTCTCCCCAAATACAACCATTTTTTATATCAATTCTACCTCCTGGTGCCTTTGATCTAGTAATAGACATATATGATGTAGTTTGTTTTAAACTATCGAAAAAGCCTAGAAGTTTTTTTTCGATATCAAAAGGAAATTCTTTATTGCATTTATTACATAATGTTACAATTTTATTGCTTTCAATCCCAATATATTTAAACATTTCTTTTGCAGCACTCTCATCATAATTATATTTATCTTCATACAAAACAAATAATTTGAACTCTTTTTTAGAATACAATGATTCCTTATTAAAAACATCTTGAATATTCATATCACTACCTCCTAACATTATAAACTCGTGTTTTTATTTAACATATATTATATCATAATTCAATACTTTATATGAAATAATTTATTAGAAACCGTACCAATTTGACATCTAAACATATTTTAGATGTTTACCTGTTCAACAAATTTGTTTAATAAAAAAATGAGAGCTAGTACTTTCTTTAATTGATAAATCAAAAAAACACCTCTAAATGTTATTAATTGAGTAAATAAAAAGTTTTATCAACTTGATATGTTGTCTAATTTTATCTTTCAATTATATTTGCTTCAACACCAAGTTCACTAATTAATCTTTCAACGTCATTTTGATCACAATAATTTCTAACATAAATTATTTTTCCATCATTCAGTTCTAATATATCATATCTATCTTCATCTGGTGTAATTGAAGTTAGAACCATTGGTGCAGAATGCATTTTAAATTTTGATAACATTTCGATACTTTGTCCCTTTTGTAATTGTTCTTTTATAATGCAATGTACTAGTGCTTTACTGGTTATTATTTTTCCATTATAGTACCACTTTATACTTCTGTTTTTTGTATGTTCATTTAATACCTGAAGTGCTTTCTTTTCTTTTCCATCTAGTTCACCACTTATAGCTTCAAACATTTTCACTATTAATTTTTGATTATTATCATATATTTCTTTAAGTAATTGTTTTTCATTTTTTGATATTGCCATATTTTTCACTCCCTTCTCTCTATCAATTCCATTTTTTAATGTTTTATATTTGCCTCCTTTCAGAAATAGCATAGCATATTCAAAAAGGTGGATGTACTGATTCTGAATTAACATTTTTATTGTTAATATTTTTTATTAAATTTTTACCATAAAATAGTCTTTAATTATGTTTAATTTCAAAAAAAATGAGAGCTTTCGCTCTCTTCAGGGGGTTTTGGTTGAATACTCACATTTTGATTCGTGTGGGTATTCTTGACATATTTCTATGTCAATATCATTATATAATGTTTTAGACTTTTTTGTCAATTGAATATTCTTAATTTTTTAATTTTCACTATTATTTTGAATGTAATTATAAAGTTCATTCCAAGAGTTTACTCTATCTGAAGTAGTTTCTCTTTCTTTATTTAATCTTGACGTAAAGACTGCTCCTTTTATATTGTTTTTATTTAAAGATTCTATTGTATCGATACCATCATCAAACATAAAATCTATTCCTTCATCTTTACATATTTGTACTTTGTATGTATGAGAAGTTATAATCTTGTCATAATTTATATCATTCTTTTTTAAATAATCTTCTACATATTTATGAGCATCTTTAAAGTATGTATCACTTCTAGCTGTTATAAAATATATTTTGTTTCCTTCACTTCTTAATTTATCTATTACTTCTTTCGCATTTTCTTTTATAGTTACTTTATCGCAAATATTTGTTGCGTTTTCACTAAAGAATTCTTTTAATTCTGGTGTATCTAGTGTACCTCTTATTAATTTATATCGATCTAGTTTAATTTCTGGATGCTCATTTTCATATTTAATAACATACTCTTCACTTGCTTCATTTGTATTAGTTAAAGTATCATCTATATCTATTCCTATATTCACACTTATCACTCCTTTTTAACATATTTTAATTATATTCTTTTTTCCAATTATTATTTTTTTAACATTTCTAGTGTTCTTTTAAATTCACCAATTGTTTCTATTTCTTCTTTTGTTTCTTTTCTTGCTTCATCACTTAATTCTTCTAAAAGATTACTACTTCTTATTTTTCCATAAGCTCCACAATCTCTTATTAGTTCATCCATGTAACCATTTTTATAACTTCTTTCTTTTACAAATTGAGATATTATTGTTGCGGCTAATTCTTTTAGATTTTCTCTATATAATCTTTTGAAATCATCATCCGAAGTTACATCATATAAGTCTGTATCTACTGCTTTGATTAAACCATCTGGTGTATAAATTAAATTTCTTTGATTTAAGTCAGTAAAAATAATTCCTTCCATAGTTAATCTTAACATTTCTCTTTCAAATTCATTTAGTGCATATATAACATCTCTTAATTTAGTTGCTTCATCTAGTTGATCTAAAGTTACGCCTTCTATATATTTCATTAAGTAACCTCTTAACGAATTTTTTTCTTTTTCTGCTATAAATACAAATTCTTCTGGAAAAGCAACAAAGTCACTCTTATGATAAGATAGATATTCTAATTCCTTTAAATATTCATATTCATATAAATATTCTTTATAAACCATATCAAAATCTGTTAAATAACATGTTCCATTATTACCATTACTTAACCTTTTACTATAATACCCTTGTGGAATTTCACTATGTATTCTATCTTTTCTCATATATTCTCCTTGGACATATATTTTAACACAAAACATTATATATGTAAAATAAAAGTATTAATTAACGTAAATAAAAATGTTAACATGTTGTTAACATTAATTTTTATTTTTTAAAGATTTAAACATCTTTTTCCATAGTTTGCTTGATGAATAATTAAGTATTCCTTCTTTATAGATTCTAAGTCCATATTTATATAATAGGAAACATGTAATTACCATAAGAAGTATAGCTATTACTAGATCTATTATTGTCATTTCACCGAGTGTATACATTACTGGTGCGAGTATACCTGATATAAATGGTATGAATGCAGCTGCTTTTATGAATACAGCTCCTTGATAAACGGATGCATAAAGTGCTAAATAATACCCTAACATTAAGAAGATCATAACTGGTGTTTGTATTTGATTATAGTCTTCCATACTTGTTGTCATACTAGCAAGTACACCTATAAATAATGAGTATGCTAAGAAACTAAGTATTATTAATATTAAGAAGAATGGTATACCAGCAAGTAATTTAGATGCCATATCACTTTGTAAGAACATTGTTATATAACTACTTACTTTACTTGTAGTTTCTGCTCCTACAACTCCTGAAGTAACACTTCCTGAAGTTGTAAAGAATCTAATACCACTACCTATGAAAGCATAGAATAGAAGTAAAAATCCTTGGAATAAAGCAAATACATTTGATGCGACTAACTTAGACATAAAATGCGCTTCAGGTGTTACACTTGATATAATTATTTCCATACTCTTAGTACTCTTCTCTTCATTTATTTCAGCACCTATCATTTGAACCATAAGTACTATTAATATAAAGAATGGAACTATAAATACTATTATAATTATGCTACCTATTAATTTAATAAGTTCTTCGTTTTCATTTAAATTTTCATCTAAATATATTCTATTTATTTCTACATTTTTATAAATACTACTTAATACTTCTTCACTAATATTTGCACTCTTCATAGCCATATTTACTTTAGTAGTATTAAGAGCATTAAGCAAGTCTTGATATAAAATATTATCAATATAATCATAAGATATCATATCTACATCAAACATTTTATCGAGTGTTGTTGTTTCAATTTTTTTAATATTTATTATTATATCTTTTGTTTCATCTTTAATAATTTCTTCTTTTAATTCATCTAATGTTTTATCTGTCTTAGTAAGACTTGCATTATAGTTATTTAGTATATCTTTGTATCCAGTTTTCATTGTTTCTTCAAGTTCATCATAGATACCCACTTCATCAATAACGTATACATTTATTTCTTTATCAAAGTCTCCACCAAATAGTTTAACAACACTATCTAGGTTAATTAGACAAATTGTTATTAAGAATATAACTATGTTTACTATTAAGAATGACTTAGTACATATTTTTTTCTTAAGACTATCTTTTGTTAAAAACTTGAATTTATTTTTCATATACTTCACCCACTTTACTAACAAATATTTCATTTAAAGTTGGTTCTTCAACAACAAATTTAGTCACGTTATCATACTTAGATATTGCTTTAAATAAGTCATTAACATAAGATTCGTCTTCTAGTTTAATAGTGTACTCGTCTTTATTCTTTTCTATTCCTTCAACACCTTTTACTTTAAGAATTTCTTTTTCATTTAAAGATGCTTGTACTTTTACATTTTTCTTTCTAAAATCTTTCTTTATTTTAGTTAGTTTTCCTTCTAAGACTGTATTTCCTTTTACAAGAATTATTAATGAGTCGCAGAAGTATTCTATGTGTTCCATCATGTGTGATGAGAATATAATCATAGTGCCTTTCTTTTTAAGTCTTAGTATTTCTTTTTTAAACATTTCTACGTTTATTGGATCTAGTCCACTGAATGGTTCATCTAGTATAAGTAGTTTTGGTTCATGAATTATACTTATTATGAATTGTATTTTTTGTTGATTTCCTTTTGAAAGTTCTTTTATCTTTTTATTTTTATAGTCTGTTATACCAAATTCTTCTAGGTATTTATCTAGTCTTTTTTCTACTTCTTTTTCAGTTAAACCTTTTAGTACTCCATAAAATATTGCTTGTTCTAATACTGTTTTTGATGGTAATAAACTTCTTTCTTCTGTTAAGAAACCTATTTCATCTGATATACTATAATCTATCTTTTTACCATTAAGTGTAATATTTCCTTCTGTTTTATCAAGAAGTCCCATAATCATTCTGAATGTTGTTGTTTTACCAGCACCATTAACACCTAAAAGACCAAATATTTCTCCTTCTTTTACTTCGAATGAAAGGTCATTTACTGCTCTAAAGTTGTCATAGTATTTAGTTACATGCTCAACTTTTAGCATATCTTCACTTCCATTCCAGTTTCAATACCAAGCTTTGTTGCTTCATCTTTATTCATATGCATTTCAAGTACACAAGTTTCATCTGATTTGATATGTACATCATCTAAAGTAACACCATTTTCTACGTTTACTTTTACTACTTCATCATTATGTCTTTTGAATGTTTCTAAATCTTCCTTACTCATATGAATATGTCTATCAGCAATAATAGTTGATTCTACTGCTTCGTATTCGCCTTTAGGTCCCACTATAGTTATAGTTTCACTACCTACTAAGTCTCCGCTTTTTCTTACCGGGCAGTCTAGTCCAAAGAATTCATTATCAGTTTCAAGTAATTCTACTTGAGTATACTTTCTACATGGACCTATGATTCTTACATGTTCTAATACTTGTTTTTCTTTTTTAAGAGTTACTGTTTCTTCACACGCATATTGACCTTTTTGAGTTAAATATCTTTTAGGAGTTAATTCATATCCTTTACCAAATAATATTTCTAATACTTCTTTAGTCAAATGAATGTGATGGTTTGATACACCTATTTTTATGTTCATGTTTACCTCCAAGTTAATTATACTATAATTTACACAATAATTTATCACAAACTTACTATTTTTGTCATTTAATACTTATAAAGGAAGTGATTTGAGTGAATGGAAGTTATTATCAAAGCCCAGTATTTATAAATGATATAGAACGTGAGAATAATGAATACTATGAAAAGAAACCAAGTGATGATTATGCTCTTACTAGTGAACAAAGTTATATAGAAAATATTCTTAGAAATAATATTGGTAAAAAAGTTAGAGTGCATGCATCTTTTTCAGACTCTGTTGAATGGAGAGATAGAGTTTTTACAGGTTATATAGAACATGCTGGTCGTGATAACTTAGTAATCAATGATAAAGATAATGGTAAAAACTATTTAATACTTATGATATATTTAGATTTTGTTGAGTTTGATGAAGAAATAACTTACGCTAAATAACTTTAAAAAAGTATCAATATTTGATATAATATCTTATAGGATGTGATTACATGAAAACTCTAAATATAATAGCTTTAGTATTAGTAATTTTAATAGTTTTATTTTTACTTATAAATATTCTTTTAAAATTCTTTAAAGAAAGAATAGATAATTTATATAAGATGCTTAATAATGCTGAAAATGATATGTTAGAAAAGATGAAGAATAAAAAAGAATTATTAGTTAAGATGATTAATTATGTCACTAAGAAATTAAAGATTGAAAGTAATACTTTTGATGAAGTGAATAATATAGAAGTAGATGATTTAGTTAACTTTAAAGATGAAAGTGTTTTTGATAAATGTTATAGTGAAATATTAGAGATTCGTGAAGACAATAAAAAAACTAAAGAAACTAAAGATGTTAAGGAGTTTAATCATAATATTGATGATTATGAGGATAATGAATTACATATAATATCTCTTAGAACTTTTTATAATAAATATACTTTAGAATATAATAATTTAATTAAAAAAATACCTTTTAATCTAGTAGCTAAATTAAAAGGTTATAAGATTAAAACTTTACTTGAAGGTAAAGAAATAGACGATAGTTTTAATAATGATTTGGAAGTGTGAAATTCACTTCTTTTATATTGTTCTTTTTTAAGAAGTTGTTTGCTTTAGAAAATGGTTTACTTCCAAAGAATCCATTTCTTGCTGAGAATGGACTTGGATGTGTACTTTCTATTATTAGGTGTTTAGGATTTGTTATAAACACTTTTTTACTTCTTGCAAAGTTTCCCCATAGTATGAATACTACTGGTTCTTCTTTTAGATTTATTAGTTTGATTATATGGTCTGTTAGTAGTTGCCAACCTAGATCTTTATGTGATGCTGGCATATCTTTTCTAACAGTTAATACACTGTTTAGTAAAAGTACTCCTTCTTTAGTCCATGGTGTTAGGTCTCCACTTGGGCCATTTTTAATTCCTAAGTCATCATATAATTCTTTATATATGTTTTGAAGACTTGGTGGTAGTTTTACACCCTCTTGTACACTAAATGAAAGTCCATGTGCTTCCCCTTCTCCATGGTATGGATCTTGTCCCAAAATAACTATTTTAACTTTACTATATGGTGTACTTTTTAATGCATTAAATATATTTTCATATGCTGGATAACAAGTATAATTCTTGTACTCTTCTTTTACTTTATTCATAAATTTATGGAATCCAGGACTTTCCCATACACTTTTTAATACTATATCCCAATCATTGCCTATCATAATTACTCCTAAAAATTACTTATATATTTCCATATATTCCATAAGTATATACCTTGATCTCCTAAAATACCGGCTATACCTCCAGAATATGAATCTATTCCTAAACGTACCAAGAACATAAGTCCAATAATTATACACATAAATAACCATTTTAATTTTAGTTTATTCTTTTTACTTATTGTTATAACTATTGTTAATAAAGTAAAGAATGATACATAAATTATATTTATTTGTGATAAACTAACTTCACCTTGAAATCCATCTACTATACCTTGTTCTACTTCATCATATGAATACATTAGCATGTTAGATGGAAAACCTTTAGTTACGATCATTGTTATTGTTAAAAGTGCCACTACTATATAAAATATCCAATACTTCTTCATTTATTTTAACTCCTTGCAAATGTTATTTAATTGTAAATTCTCCTACTACATAGAATAGTTCAAGTGTCTCAGGTACAGATATTTCTTTAACTACTCTATATTCTCCTTTTGATAATTTAGAATAACTTTGTTTCCAATCAATAATTATTTGATCTGTTGATTTTGGATCAACTTCATATACTTCATCTGCGAATTCATTTACAACATTTAGCTTGTACCATACATCATCTTTTTTCATTTCAATTTCATAAGCTGGTGTATAATCTATAGCTGTTTTCATATTATTTTCAAGTACAAAAGTTGCTCCAGTTTTTGTTAAAGTTTCTTCTTTTAATTTTAATGATACTTCATCATTTTCTACTTTTACAGTTGATTCTTCTCCTATAAGTTTTTCTGTATTATTGCATCCAGTTAAGCATAACATGAGTGTTAAGCCAATTAATAAAGTTCCAATTATTTTTTTCATATCTTCTCCTTTTTACATTTTATTAACCTTATTATACTATAACTATTGATTATTATCATTATGAAAATTAAATTATCTACAAGATTCCATAAAAAATTACTTTTAAATAATATTCCACTTACTACGAATGATATGAATATAATCTTGAATATGCTTAGTATTTTCTTGTTATTAGTTAAATACTCTATATTGTTTTTTCCTATATAGTAACCACTAAGTATAGTTGTAAAACCGAATAATATGTAAAGTGTTAATAAAAAGTAAAGTCCATATTTACCTAGTATTTGTGTATATACTCCAGTAAGAAGTAAATTATAGTTATTTATTATATCATTAGTACTCATATAAATTAGTAATAAAAGTGTAATAATAATTGTTATAAATATTCCTATAAAATACACACTAAGTATTTGATAGTTTATTGATGTTTTCAAATCATTTTTATCACTAGCACTTCCTGTACTAGTAGTACCTATTAATAATTCATTCATAAATATACTTCTTTTTATACCAATTATTAAACCAGTTAATATTGATTTAGAATTTGTTATATCTTTTAAAAATATATTAATATTTATCAAGTCGATATTCTTTATTATTCCATATATACTTACTACTAAAAAAAGTATACACATTATTGGTACTATTTTATTTAAAGATGATAATACTTCATCTATCGAAAGACTAAATGTTATTATTAGTACCAAGATTGAAATTATAATAATTATTATTTTCTTTATATTAAGTAGTTCTAGTAAATAGCCTATAGAATTCATTTGAATCATTTGAAATAGAAATGAGTATATAACTATTAAAAGTATTAATGCTATAATTGAAAGGATTTTTTTATTAAGACCATATCTAAGTATGAAGTATGGACCTCCAACATAATTATTTTTATTCTCTTTTTTATATTTATTTCCAAAGTAGCTTTCAACATAAATAATTGAAGTCGCAAGAAATGAAAAAAGTATCATCCATATAACAGATGAAAAGCCACCTATAATTATTGAAGATGTTGTTCCTATTAAAGAACCTACCCCAATCTTTGTACCCAGTGTTAAAAATAAAGATGTTTTATCTTTTGTAAGTATCTCTTTTAGATTAATTTTATAATTTTTAAATTTTAATTTTATACTTAAAGTAAATGATAAACAAAATAAAAATATAATTAGTAAAATCCACATACTAATTATATTTATCTATTTAAAAAGTTATCACTATTTATGATAACTTTCATTATTTAATATTTTAAAAGTATTAAATGTAGTTTTTAAATTTACCGCTGCGCTCTTCTCTAAATGTTTTTAAAGTTCCGGTAATTCTTACTTTGTCTCCGGGATTTAACTGGTCTACTAAATCATCTTCTAAAACCATCAGCATTTGTTTAGGTTCAGTTCCTCCGGATAAATTCTCCAATGGTTCCTGCATTCTTGCTGTTTGGGTATCAACATATTTTGATTCCTCTTGCAGCAATCTAAATGATCTTCCACCACATTCGCTACATAAAGAAGGTTCTATAATCCTGCTGTCGGAACGTTGTTCTACTTCATGTAATCTCATACAGCCTCTACATTCAAAGACTCCAGTTTCAATTCTAGGTCTTATTTCATCTGTTTTTCTTACAATCCCATCTGCAGCGACAAATGTCCCAATGTACTTACTTAATAGTGTTTTTAAGGGAATTATATTAGAAAGATTTTCAAAACGAATATTGATATCAGCATCTTTCACTAATGGGTCAATATTTTTTATTGCACTTTTAGATGCTTCAATAACTTCTTCAGGTTTTTCAATTAATAAATCTGCCAAATCAGGGTCAAACATTTCTAAATCATTGTAATCTACAGTAAGTGACCTTTCATCAGGGTATTTTTCAAGGATTTCAAATACATCATCTTTGTATGTTGTAGAGAAAAATTCCTCGAATTTTGCAACAGATGTTCGTGATTTTGTACTAGCATTCATTAAAATATTATTAATTTTTCATACTTTAAAAAATATTGTATTGAGCATTTGATAAGTAAAATATTATATAGTAATAACAAGTAAAAATATTATTAAATTATTAGATAGTTTTTTTATTTAATAAAATGACAGACCCAAAAGTATTACTCGACCAAAGAACAGGATTACAAAATACATTAGTTTCAGTTCCAGAAGAACTTGAATTAACATTCATCTCAGCTAAGACTTAAGAATCATTAAACCATGATTAATAAGAATTAGACTTATTTGAAAAATTCAAGACAGAAACATTCAACCATTTTGCTTCATAAGCTAGTCCATTAAATAACATTGA
>OIYR01001730.1_pt1 | contig 10442 bp, 6 predicted proteins | sample 1588221 | NCBI WGS metagenome assembly OIYR01 (sample SAMN03283292) | human gut metagenome | biome: human-associated habitat; material: feces | host: Homo sapiens | place: Peru | collected 2012 | reverse complement strand
TTTATAATGAATAAGAAAATATTTTTATTATTATTCGTTTGTTGTGCGGCGTTGGGGATAAGCAGTTGTGGCGATTCTCATGAGAAGCGTGCGCGTTTGAGCAAGGCGGAGAAGGCTCGGCTCGACAGCATCGACCGCGCCTCGTTCAAGGTGGGAGTGATGCCTACGCTCGACTGTCTGCCAGTGCTTGTGGCAAAGGATTTTCATCTCTTTGATACGTTGGGTGTGGATGTTCATCTGCGTCATTTCAATGCACAGATGGACTGCGATACTGCGCTGACCAACAAGCGAGTAGAAGGTTCGGTGACAGATTTGGTTAGGGCTGCACGTCTGCAGTCCAAGGGTACAAAACTTACCTTTCCTATCGCGACCTCTGCCTATTGGCAGATTATCTCCAACAAGCGTTCGCGTATCTCCGAACTCAAGCAGTTGTCTGACAAGATGATTGCCATCACCCGCTATTCTGCAACCGACTATCTTGCCACTCTTGCCATCGACAGCGTACATCCCAAATATGATGTCTATCGTGTGCAGATCAATGACGTGAACATACGACTCAAGATGTTGCTCAACAACGAGATGGATGCCGTGCTCCTTTCTGAGCCTCAGGCCACACGTGCTCGGCTTGAAGGTCATGTGAAGTTGATGGACAGCCGTGACAAGAACGTTCGTCTGGGTGTGTTCGCCTTCCGTACAGAGGCCTTGAAGGAACCACGTCGCAAGCAGCAGTTGGATCTCTTTATCAAGGCTTACAATATGGCTGTTGACAGTATCAACAAGAACGGAGTGCAGCATTACAAGGATTTGATTATCAAGAATTGCGGTGTTGATGCCCGCACGGTTGATGCCTTGCCAAAGCTTCGTTATCAGCATGCCGGAAGTCCGCGTAAGCACGATCAGAACATAGCGAACTCTATTAAAAACTAAATAGCAGTAAAAATGTCAAGCGATTTACATTTGGTTCTACATCAGCAGGACAAGATCCAGCTCATGGAACATTTTAATGAATATGTATATCAGCTGAAGTCTGTTATTGACACTCAATTCAGCATGACAGACCTTCGGACTGAGGTAGAAGACCTGTTGGACGACTATAACCGCATGTTGCATTTTTTCGCATGTGCCAGCAAGGACCCCAATGCACTCTCTGTCTTCTCCTCTCTTGTTGAACGGCTTTTAAGACTGGAGCACCATGTGGAGCTTGAAAGGGCAATCTCTTCCAACCAGGTGTTCAAGGCTGCAGCCAACCGCATCAAGGGAACCGACCTGATGTCGATTCTGCAGAGGTTGGAACAGTCGGATGCTTCCTTCGAGGATTTTCGCAAGGCTTTCGATGCTGTTCTTGTAAGCCATCAGTGGAACAGTACTATTTCTCAATATGTAACCACTCTGTTGGTAGAGGAAAAGATTTCTCAGGTAGCAGCTTTGATGATAGAGAGCGCCATGATGTTGGCCTGTCTTGTGAGTTTCGATCTACAGAAGTCGGAAACGTTGCTTTCTGTCTATCAACTTTCTGCCTGTGAGGCCATCCGCCAGCGTGCCTTGATAGGTTTGTCTCTCTCTATGCCCTGGTCTTCCATCTATGCCGCCGACATGAAGAAGAAACTCCTTGACGGACAGCAGGTCGAACAGGTGAAGAAGGATTTGCAGTCGTTGCAGAAGCAGATTTTCCTGTGCCAGCAAACCTCTTCGGTTTCTGCCGACATCGACAAGAATATCATGCCCGATCTCATCAAGTTGAGCCACAATGGCTACAAGATGATGAAGAGCAACGTACTGGAGGACACCTCTGTCGAGGAGATAGTAGATTCCGAGATGGAAGACCGTCTTATGGACAAGTTGGACAAAACCATGGAGAAAATGCAGGTTAGGAGGGATGCTGGACTTGATGTCAACTATTCCACCTTCAGCAAGATGAAGAATTATGCCTTCTTCCATCGCTTCTCCAACTGGTTTGTGCCTTTCACGATTGACCATCCCGATATGAGCCAGTTGAAGAAAGCTCTTGGCGACAAAGCTGATTTTATGATTTCTATCGCAGGTTCAACTATGAGCGAAGGTGACAAGTACAGTCTTCTTTTCTCTTTGCAAGACGTTCTTGAGCGTATGCCTCAGTACAAGGATATGATTTTTCCGACATCAGTAAAACTTCCCAAGAGCGAAGATTTCGACTTCCTGCAAAATGATGCGGTGGCCTTACGTCGTAACTATCTGCAGGATCTTTACCGATTCTTCCAGTTGGCTCCTATGCGCATTGGCTTCCCCAATCCGTTTGTCAACGAAAGTAATTCTTGGATCGATCCTGCTTTCCTGAGCAGCGATGTCTTTACCGATTTTGATGATTTGGATGATGTACATCTCAGCGTATGCCGATTCCTTGCCAAAAGCAAGAATTATGTAGAACTCAACCATTATTTGCGCAATTTCAGTTTAGATTCTGATGACGGCGTCGTCTTGAAGGCACTCTGTATGATGCATGTTAGGAAACGCTATGATATAGCAGTCTTTTTGCTGAAACCCATCTTTGATAAGAATCCGGGAAATGTGGCAGTAGGCAAGTTGTTGGTGAAATGCTATCTGCAGCAGGACAAGTACAAGGAGGCGCTTGATATCTTCGACGCCTTGAGCGATAAGTTGGGCGATAATCCTTCGCTCCTTCTTTCCAAGATTGACAGTCTGCGCTCCACATATCTTTACAGCGAGGCTCTGAAAGTGGCTTACGAGTTGGATTACAAATATCCCAACAACCGCATGTACATGCTACTGCTTGTTCGTGTATTGCTCGACAACAATGAAATAGAAAAGGCGGGAGAGGAACTCAACAAACTCGTCATGATGCTGCAAGAAGAGAAAGTGGATGATTATAACGAAGAACTCTTCTTGCTGGGTATCATAGAATGGTGCAGAGGACATCTCAAAGATGCGCAGGATAGCATGAGAGGCTATGCCCTGGTCAATAAGGATAACCGTAATAAAGTTTTCAGTCGCATTGCTGAGTTCAAGAGGCTGCTTCTCGGACATAATGTGACGCAGGTGGAATATGTCATGATGCTGAATTTGATAGACAATCATTTTACAGCGAAATAAGTTTCTAAAGAAGTAATGGGCTTTCCAAGAAGTTAAATTATTTAGCTCTCAGAAGAAATGAGAAAACAATAGAACAAAAAGAAGAAAACAAGTAATCAAAAATGCCAACCAATAATAATAATGACAACAGCAGGCGCCGCAGTGGCGCCAAACCTCAGATAGACACCAAATATGCTCATCTTCAGCCGCAGGATATCGGGTTGGAGAGAGTGGTATTGGGCGCCCTGATGGTTGATTCGGATGCTTTCTCTATGGTTTCAGAGATGCTGAAGCCATCCACCTTCTATGAGCCTCGTCATCAGAAAATCTATGAGGCCATACAGAAGATGAATATGGAGGAGCGTCCTGTGGATATCATGACGCTCGTCAACGAACTTACCAAGATGGGTGAGATTGACCGTGTGGGTGGAGCCGCCTATCTCATGGATATCTCCTCGCAGGTGGCATCGGCAGCCCATATCGAGTATCATGCCCGCATCCTGGCTCAGAAAGCTCTTCAGCGCCAGCTTATCCATTATGCCTCTGATATTGAGACACAGGCCTTCGACGAGAGTGTCGATGTAGACGAGTTGATGCAGCATGCTGAGGCTGAACTCTTCACGCTGTCGCAGAACAACATGAAGCAGGACTATACCCAGATTGACCCTGTCATCAAGGACGCTGTCGATATTCTGCAGCGTGCCGCCAAGAACTCGGGTGGACTCACCGGTATTCCTACAGGTTATACAGGTCTCGACGATATGACCAGTGGCTGGCAGCCTTCCGACCTTGTTATCATTGCCGGACGTCCTGCGATGGGTAAGACCTCTTTTGCCTTGAGTATTGCCAAGAATGTGGCTGTCGATTATCATATTCCTATCGGCTTCTTCTCTTTGGAAATGAATAATGTCCAGTTGGTGAATCGCTTGATAAGCAACGTGTGTGAAATCTCTGGACATAAGATTCTGAATGGACAGCTCGACAATACAGAGTGGGAGCGACTCGACCGCAAGTTGCGCGACCTTACTGGTGCGCCCATCTATGTCGATGATACACCCGGACTTTCAGTTTTCGAACTGCGAACCAAGGCACGCCGACTGGTAAGAGAAAAGGGTGTGAAGCTCCTTATGATAGACTATCTTCAGCTGATGAACGCCAACGGAATGAAGTTTGGTAGCCGTCAGGAAGAGGTTTCCACCATCTCTCGTTCCCTCAAGGGACTTGCCAAGGAGTTGAATATCCCGGTACTCGCCCTCTCTCAGCTCTCGCGTAACGTAGAAAACCGTGAGGGTCTCGAAGGAAAGCGACCACAGTTGAGCGACCTCCGTGAATCCGGAGCCATAGAGCAGGATGCCGATATGGTACTCTTCGTTCATCGTCCGGAATACTATCACATCTATCAGGATGAAAAGGGAAACGATCTTCATGGTATGGCGCAGATCATCATCGCCAAGCACCGTAAGGGTGCCACCGGAGATGTACTCCTGAACTTCCGTGGCGAGTTCACCCGCTTCCAGGATCCTACCGATTCCTACACCCCAGTACAGGAGGGTGGTGAAATCATGGGTTCCAAGATGAACGGCGGGGCTGCTGATGGGATGATTGCCAGCGGTGCCATTCCACCTCCGCCGATGACTGGACCTGACGGTCCGTTACCTTTCTAGTTGAAAAGAGAATAATTTCGTACCAGAACGTTCTTTTTCTGAATAATCTGGCATAAAAACGGCACATTTCTCTAGATTTTGGGTAAAAAATAGGTGAAAAATGGCAATTTGATAGATTTTCTATTAAAAAAGTTATAAATTGTTTGCGTATATCAGAGAAAATGATTACCTTTGCCAGCGATAAATATATAACGTATAAAAATAGAAAAATATGAGAGCATTAGCGTTGAATATTACAAGCATTATTATTATTCGACTTCGACTGCAGCATGTAGGCGGAAGTGATAAGGTGTGCGTATAGTTCAGCGGTTTGGATATATTGAGCCTTTCTACACTTCCGTATATGGGAGTGAGAAAGGCTTTTTTAATTCCCAGCTCTTTACGCCCTTGCCAAAAGTAAGGGCGCAATGTTGCCCCTATAAGGGCAAAAGCTTTAATTAATAAGAGAAATAAAAATATTTAAGAGATATGAGTGACAGATTATTTATTTTCGACACAACCCTTCGTGATGGCGAACAGGTTCCAGGATGCCAGTTGAATACCGTAGAGAAGATTCAGGTAGCTAAGGCGCTGGAGCAGTTGGGCGTTGATGTCATTGAGGCTGGATTCCCAATTTCAAGCCCGGGTGACTTCAATTCCGTAGTAGAGATTTCCAAGGCTGTAACATGGCCTACCATCTGTGCGCTGACCCGTGCGGTGGAAAAGGATATCGACTGTGCTGCCGAGGCGTTGCAGTATGCTAAGCATAAGAGAATTCATACGGGTATCGGTACCAGCGATAGCCATATCAAATATAAGTTCAATTCCAACCGTGAGGAGATCATCGAGCGTGCCGTGGCTGCCGTGAAGTATGCCAAGAAGTATGTTGAGGATGTGGAGTTCTACGCTGAGGATGCTGGCCGTACCGACAATGAGTATCTGGCTCGCGTGGTAGAGGCTGTCATCAAGGCAGGTGCTACCGTAGTTAACATTCCTGACACCACCGGCTATTGCTTGCCGGATGAATATGGTGCCAAGATCAAGTATCTGATGGATCACGTTGACGGCATCGAGAATGCATGCATCTCTACCCACTGTCACAACGATCTCGGCATGGCTACGGCAAATACCCTGCAGGGTGTATTGAATGGCGCCCGCCAGGTAGAGGTGACCATCAATGGTATCGGTGAGCGTGCGGGTAATACTTCGCTCGAGGAAATCGCTATGATTCTGAAGTGCCACAAGAACATCAATATTGATACCAACATCAATACCACCAAGATTGTTCCGATGTCTCGCATGGTGAGCAGCCTGATGAACATGCCTGTTCAGCCTAATAAGGCGATTGTGGGTCGCAATGCCTTCGCTCATTCTTCCGGTATCCACCAGGATGGCGTGCTGAAGAATGTTCAGACATACGAAATCATCGACCCTAAGGATGTGGGATTGGATGATAACGCTATCGTATTGACAGCCCGCTCGGGTCGTGCTGCCTTGAAGTATCGCCTCCATTTGAATGGTGTGAATGTAGATGACGAGGAGAAGCTCGACAAGATCTACAAGAAATTCCTCCAGTTGGCAGATAAGAAGAAGGAAGTTACCGACGAGGATGTATTGATGCTCGCTGGTGCAGATTCTGCCGATAAGCATGGCGTACAGCTCGACTGGTTGCAGGTAACTACCGGCAAGGGTGTGAAGAGCGTGGCAAGCATCGGCTTGAACATCGCTGGTCAGAAGTTCGAGGCTGCATCATCCGGCAATGGTCCTGTGGATGCTGCCATCCGTGCCCTCAAGAAGGTCATCACCAAGGAGATGAACCTCAAGGAGTTCACCATCCAGGCTATCGACAAGGGTTCAGACGATGTAGGTAAGGTTCACATGCAGGTGGAGTACGATGGTCATGTATATTATGGCTTCGGCGCAGATACCGATATCGTGACAGCTTCTGTTGAGGCTTACATCGACTGTATCAACAAGTTCAAGGTAAGATAAAATTAATTCAGATAAATATATAACAAACAGGATATTATGAATACATTATTCGACAAGATTTGGGACAAGCACGTTGTCCAGATTGTAGAAGATGGCCCTACACAGCTTTACATCGACCGTCTCTACTGTCATGAAGTAACATCACCTCAGGCATTCGCTGGTATGCGAGCACGCGGACTCAAGATGTTCCGTCCAGACCAGATTTTCTGTATGCCTGACCACAATACTCCAACCCACGATCAGGATAAGCCAATCGAGGATCCTATCTCAAAGAAGCAGGTAGATACCTTGGCAAAGAACACCGCTGATTTCGGCGTAACTCACTTTGCCATGAACACCAAGGACAATGGTATCATCCACGTGGTTGGTCCTGAGAAGGGTCTTTCTCTTCCTGGTATGACCATCGTTTGCGGCGACTCTCATACATCTACCCATGGTGCTATGGGTGCCGTAGCCTTCGGTATCGGTACTTCTGAGGTGGAGATGGTGATGGCTTCACAGTGTATTCTCCAGAGCAAGCCAAAGTCTATGCGCATCAGCATCAACGGCAAGCTCGGCAAGGGCGTTACTGCCAAGGATGTAGCTCTTTATCTGATGAGCCAGCTCACTACATCCGGTGCCACCGGTTACTTCGTTGAGTACAGTGGCGATGTAGTGAAGGATATGTCAATGGAAGGTCGTCTCACCCTCTGCAACCTCTCTATCGAGATGGGTGCCCGTGGTGGCTTCGTAGCTCCTGATGAGACCACATTCGAGTACATCAAGGGCCGTGAATATGCACCTAAGGGTGAAGAGTGGGACAAGGCTGTGGCTTACTGGAAGACCTTGAAGAGTGGCGATGATGCTGTCTTCGACAAGGAGTTGACTTTCGAGGCAAAGGATATCGAACCACGCATCACCTACGGTACCAACCCAGGTATGGGTATCGGCATCACCGAAAGCATCCCAACGCTCGATGAGATTCCAGAGGAAGAGCAGGCTGGTTTCAAGAAGAGCCTCAACTACATGGGCTTCCAGCCAGGCGAGAAACTCGAGGGTCATCCTATCGATTATGTATTCCTGGGCGCATGTACCAACGGTCGTATTGAAGACTTCCGTGCTTTCGCTTCCCTGGTTAAAGGTAAGAAGAAGGCAGAGAGTGTAACTGCTTGGCTTGTACCAGGTTCTTGGTTGGTTGATAAACAAATACGTGAAGAGGGGATTGATAAGATTGTTGAGGCTGCCGGCTTCGAAATCCGTCAGCCAGGATGTTCTGCTTGTCTGGCAATGAACGATGATAAGATTCCTGCAGGCAAGTACTCAGTAAGTACATCCAACCGTAACTTCGAGGGTCGTCAGGGACCAGGTTCCCGCACCATCCTTGCCAGTCCATACGTAGCAGCTGCAGCCGCTATCACTGGTAAGATTACCGACCCAAGAGAGTTCATGTAATGTTAAGTGTTCAACGTAAAACGAAAAACTGAAATGAAACAGAAATTCAATGTAATTACATCAAGCTGCATTCCTCTTCCATTGGAGAATGTAGATACAGACCAGATTATACCAGCCCGTTTCCTCAAGGCTATCGACAAGGAGGGCATGGGCGACAACCTCTTCCGCGACTGGCGCTATAATGCCGACGGAACACCAAAGCCAGACTTCGTGATGAACGACCCTTCTTACAGTGGTGTCATCCTCGTAGCTGGCAAGAACTTCGGTTCTGGTTCTTCCCGTGAGCACGCAGCCTGGGCCATCGCAGGCGCAGGCTTCCGTGTAGTCATCAGCTCTTTCTTTGCTGATATCCACAAGAACAACGAGTTGAATAACCTCGTGTTGCCTGTAGTGGTAAGCGAGGAATTTCTGAAGGAACTCTTCGAGAGCATCGACAAGGATCACAAGACAGAGGTAAAGGTAGATCTTCCTAACCAGACAGTGACCAATCTTGCTACCGGAAAGAGCGAGCACTTCGAAATCAATGGCTACAAGAAGCACTGTCTCGAGAACGGTTTGGACGATGTGGACTTCCTCGTTCAGAACCGTGACAAGGTAGAGGCTTGGGAAGCTAAAAACAAGTAATCAAGTAATTATGAACGTTAACGCAAAGAGAGATAATTCCCGCATCAAGGAGATTGAGATCATGGACTGCACGCTGCGCGACGGCGAGCAGACCAATGGTGTCAGTTTCCTTCCTCACGAGAAATTGATGATAGCAAGAATGCTGTTGCACGATATCAATGTTGATCGCATTGAGGTGGCTTCAGCACGTGTGTCGGAAGGCGAAAAGGATGCTGTCGCTCGTATTTGCCGTTATGCCAAGACCATAGGTAAACTGGATTCCGTTGAGGTATTGGGATTCGTGGATAACAACAAGAGCGTGGATTGGATTGCCGAATGCGGCGGTCATGTCATCAACCTCTTGGCGAAGGGTAGCTATAAGCACTGCACCCAGCAGCTCAAGATGTCGCCTGAGGAGCATCTTGCTCACATCAAGCAGACCATCGATTATGCTTTGAGCAAGAATTTCACCGTAAATCTCTATCTGGAGGACTGGTCGAGCGGTATGCGCGACAGCCGTGACTATCTCTTCATGATGATGGACGAGCTGGTAAAACTGCCAATCAAGCGCTTCCTGCTTCCTGATACTTTGGGTATCCTGAACCCATTGCAGTGTGTGGAGTATATGCGTCAGATGGTTCGCCGTTATCCGAACTCTCACTTCGATTTCCATGCCCACAATGACTACGATTTGGCAGTGAGCAACTCGCTGGCAGCCGTATTGAGCGGCGCCAAGGGTCTTCACGTTACCGTGAATGGTTTGGGCGAGCGCTGCGGCAATGCGCCATTGGCGAGCGTACAGGTGATTCTGAAGGATATGTTTGGGGCAAAGACCAATATCAAGGAAGACCGATTGAACGATATCTCCCGATTGGTTGAAGGATATAGCGGCATTGCCGTAGCTCCAAATACACCGGTAGTAGGAGACAATGTCTTCACCCAGGTGGCTGGCGTACATGCCGATGGTGACAACAAGGACAAGCTTTATTGCAACGACCTGGTGCCTGAGCGTTTCGGCAGACATCGTGAATATGCTTTGGGCAAGAATTCCGGTAAGGCGAACATTATCCAGAACCTTAACGAGCTGGGCTTGGAGTTGACGCCGGAGCAGACCAAGGCTGTGACCAAGCGTATCACCGAACTCGGCGACCGCAAGGAGCTGGTAACCCAGGACGACCTGCCATACATCGTGAGCGATGTGTTGAAGCACAGCACACCTGAGGATAAGGTAAAACTGGTCAGCTATATGGTATCCACTTCTTATGGATTGAAGCCTATCGCCAGCGTGAAGGTAGAAATAGAGGGTAAGGAGTATGAAGACCGTAGCTCTGGTGATGGTCAGTATGATGCCTTCGTCAAGGCGCTTCGCAACATCTATAAGGTGAAGCTCGGCAAGACCTTCCCTACGCTCGACAACTATCAGGTAACCATTCCACCTGGTGGCCGTACCGATGCCCTTGTCCAGACTGTCATTACCTGGCGTGAAGGCGACCGCATCTGGCGCACACGAGGCTTGGATGCCGACCAGACAGAGGCAGCTATCAAGGCAACGCTCAAGATGCTCAATATGTATGAGGCAGATAAGAGCGATGAACAGCCAGCATCGCCTCGAAATTTAGATATGGAATAAAAACAATTAAAAAATCAGATAAGATGAAATTAAACATTGCAGTTCTCGCCGGTGATGGTATCGGACCAGAGATTATG
>OIYR01001728.1_pt1 | contig 10446 bp, 8 predicted proteins | sample 1588221 | NCBI WGS metagenome assembly OIYR01 (sample SAMN03283292) | human gut metagenome | biome: human-associated habitat; material: feces | host: Homo sapiens | place: Peru | collected 2012 | reverse complement strand
TATACAAGTAATACTATAGATTATATGATTATACCAATGTATAAATACTTAGATGAAATAGTAAAAAATGATTATGAAATAATATTTCATATGGATGGACTTTATTCATATTATTGTTTAGATTTACCAGAAGGTAATGAAACATTATCAAATATATTCAGTAAATTCTATTATAGATGGGAAAAAACTGCAACTAAGAAAATAAATGAATATTTCTTAGATTTATATTACACTACAAAGAATTATACTGAAATAGAAAAAGAATCTATAACTAACGATGATTTAATTGTAGGATACATTGAAAATCTTCCATATGAAGGTATGATTAGAAGAAACTTCACTGGTCTTACTGATACATACTTATCAAAATTTGCTGATATGACAGGTGTTACATATAAATATATTAAATATAGTGACACTAAAAAATTAGGTGAAGCATTAGATGATAAGAAAATAGATTTAGCATTAAATTATTATTCACTTGGAAATAAAAACTATACAAGCAGTAGAACATTAGGGCCAACTGAATATGTAGTAATAGCTCATGTAGATAACAATTTAGTAGTTAATTCACTATATAGTTTAAACAATACTGAAGTAAATATGTTATCAAACATGAACTTAAAATATAACATGGCCAGTAAGAATTTATTTGAAATAAAAGATTACGCTAATGTTAAAACAATGCTTAAAAATATAGATAAAACTTCAGTAATAATAATTGAAAAAGAAGTTTATGATTATTATAAAGATAAAGAACTTAAAAATTATAGTATAAGATACATAGATAAAGTTAAATTAAACAACTCATTCTTACTTAATAACGAAAATAAAGCATTTAATAAATTGTTTGATTTCTATTTAAGTACATTAAGTTCAAATGAAATAAAGAATGATACAGTAGCAGGAGTTATTGAAACATTAAAAAATAACAGAGTATTTAACTTCATAATGAGTAATTTAATATGGATAACAATAGCTTTATTAATATTAGCATTCGTTATATATGGAATTACTAAAAAAGTTCTTTATACTAAAAAAACTAAGAAAGAAGATAGATTATATTACTTTGATGCGATGACTAACTTAAAAAATAGAAATTTCTTAAATGACAATATAGATTTTTGGAGTTCTAACAAAGTATATCCTCAAGCAATTGTAGTAATTGATATTAACGCATTAAAAACATTAAATGATAAATATGGACATGAAGCAGGAGATAATCAAATCAAAGCAGTCGCAAGTGTACTTATAAAAACACAAAGAGATAATTCTGAAATAATGAGAACTGATGGAGATGAATTTATCATCTACTTAATAGGTTATGATGAAAAGAAAGTAGGTTCTTATATACATAAATTAAATCGTGAATTAATTTCATCACTACCAAATAAAGACTATAGTGTATCAATCGGTTACTCAATGATAACTAATGAACAAACCACTATAGATGATGCTATTAATGATTCACTTGCAATGATTAAAAAATCAAAAGGAAAAATGTAATGAAAGAAAAGATAAAAGAAATATATAATTTAGTATTTGGAAAAGAATTGGGAGTACTGCCAGGTAATCTGGCATTCTCATTCTTTTTAGCATTAATTCCATTACTAACATTAATATTCTTTTTTCTTACTCAATTCAATTTACCAATAGATATTATTCAAAACTTCTTAGTGGAAACATTTCCTCCAGGAGTAGTAGAACTAGTTCAACCAATATTTACTGATCAAATAACATTAAGCTCAGTAATAACACTAGCATTTGGACTTATAATTTCAGCAAATGGTTGTCATGCTATAATACTAGCAAGTAATACAATATTTGAAGTAGAAAATGCTCCATATTTAAAAAGAATGATAAAAGCAATTATACTAACATTTTGTATAATTTTACTATTTGCATTCATTGTTATAGTTCCACTATTTGGTAAATCGATTTTAGCACTTATTGGTACATTTACTGATTTCTTAACTAAACATGAAAGATTAGTAAATACAGTATATGTCATATTACAAGTACCAGTATCATTAATATTTGTATATTTCTTTATAAAACTAGTTTATACAATTGCACCAGATGAAAATATACCAAGTAAATATATGACTAAAGGAGCATTATTTACAACTATTACATGGTTATTGCTTACTAATGTATTCTCATATTATATTAATAATATAGCTAAATACGATATGATATATGGAAACCTAACAAATATAGTTATATTACTATTATGGTTCTATGGACTAGCGTATGTATTCGTTTTAGGACTTTACTTAAATAAATATAATACAGATTCAAATATAGAAAAAACAAATACAATAAAATTAGAAGAAATAAGAAAGAAAGTAAAAGATACTAAAATTACAAAAGAAAAAAATAATAAAAAATAATGTCAAATTCGACATTATTTTTATTTTAGTTATGATAAATTATACTCGGTGAATAAAAATATGAAAGTTAAAATAATAGATGAAAATCATGAAAAAGACTTAGAAAGGAGTATAAATACATTTTTAATATCTGGAACTTATGATATAATAGATATACAGTTTAGAACTGCTGTTTCAATATTTGGCGATGAACAAATATATTGTTTTTCAGCAATGATACTGTATAAGGAGAAGGTATGAAAAAAAATTCATTTATAGAAGGAACTATTTTCGCATCACTTTCATTTTTAATAATAAAGTTTCTTGGTGCTATATATGTAATTCCTTTTTATGCTATAGTAGGGGAACTTGGTGGTGCTTTATATAGTTATGCATATACTGTATATAGTTTAATAGTTAATATTTGTACAATTGGTATTCCTCACGCTATAAGTAAAATTATAAGTGAATATAATACACTTGAAATGTATGAAGCAAAAGAGCGAACATATAAAATAGGTAATAAGATAATGATAGTGTTATCAACTGTGTTATTCTTACTTATGTTTATATTTGCTAAAGAAGCAGCATACATTTTTATAGGTGATATAGATTCTACAGGTAATTCTATAGGAGATGTAGTATTAGTTATTAGAAGTATTTCTTTTTGTTTGTTAATAGTTCCATATTTAGCAGTAAAACGTGGATACTTACAAGGACAAAAGTTTATAACTGTAAGTACTACTGGAGAAGTAATAGAACAAGTAGTAAGAGTTGCATTTATATTAGTTGGTTCATACCTAGCAATAAATGTATTTGGTGCTAAAACAAGTGTAGGTGTAGCAATAGCAGTATTTGGAGCATTCATAGCAGGTTTAGCTGCATACATTTATTTAGAAGTAAAAATTAGAAAAAATAAAAAAGAATTTAATATGCCAGCTAAGAATCAAAAAGATCAGGTAACAGACAAAACAATATTAAAGAAAATAGTATCATTTAGTATTCCGTTAATGATAGTATCAATAACAACAGATCTTTACAATATGACAGACTTATCACTTATTATTAGAGGTCTAGGATATCTAGGATATAGTGGCAAAGTTGCTGAAACAATAGGTAGTATAATGGCTACTTGGGCAACTAAAATATGTTTAATAGTAAATGCTATAACATTTGGTTTAACTATAAATATAATACCTCATATGTCAGCAAATTACGTTAAAAAAGATTATAAAGCAATAAATAGTCAATTCATAAAATCAATAGCAATGGTAATAGTAATAGGACTTCCAATGAGTGTAGGTATTTCATTACTAGCAGAAGAAGTATATTACATATTCTATGGTTATAGTGAATATGGTGCAATTATATTAAGATTCTTACCATTCTCAGTAATGCTTGGTAACATTAATATGGTTGTTAATACTTCACTTCAAAGTTTAGATAAATTTAAAACTATATACATAACAACATTCGCAGGACTTCTAACTAATGCAATACTAGATGTACCACTTATGATTCTTTGTGATAAAGTAGGTATATATCCATACTATGGAGCAATCATTTCAACAATAATAGGAAGCTCATTAGCACTTTTCATCTCACTAAAGAGACTAAAGAAAGATATGAAATTCAAATATAAAGATTTACTAACAATCTTAAAGAAATCAATAGTACCACTACTAAGTATGTCTGCAATAGTATTTATTTTAGAACGTTTAATAGCACCATTCTTTACTACAAGAATAACTTCTATTATAACTTGTACTATCTGTGCTGTAGTAGGAGCAATCGTATACGGAGTACTGGCATACAAGAATAATTTACTTTATGATTCACTTGGCAAAGAATATGTAGATGAAATACTAACAAAATTAAAACTAAAAAAGAAAAATTGATATAGGAAACTATATCTTTTTTGTTTACACTAACTTTAAAATGAATTTGATAACTAATAAACAATTTGCTAAAATAAGAATAGGTGATAACAATGAATAACTTAGATAAATACTGGGATAAAATACATTTGAAATATACTTCTACGTATGACAACTGGTTTGACAAATATATACACTTACTTAACAAAAACGACAAAATAATAGAATTAGGTTGTGGAAGAGCATATACAAGTCTTTATTTACTAGATAATGGTTTTAAAGATATAACTGCTTGTGATTTTTCAACCAAAGTAATTAGTATTTTAAACACTGAACATAAAGAATTAAATACAAGTATATTTGATATGAGCGAAAAATTACCATTTAATGATAATGAAATAAATGTTATTATCGCAGACTTAAGTCTTCATTACTTTGATTCAAAAACAACAAAATATATAATGAATGAAATACATAGAGTACTAAACAATAATGGATACCTGATAGGTAGAGTAAACTCAGCTAATGATAAATATCATATACCAGTAAATGCTAAAGTATTAGAAAAAAATTTCTATTATGATGGAGAAATATATAAAAAATTCTTTGAAGAAGATAATTTAAAAGATATATTTAAAGATTTTGAAATATTATTTTTAGAAGAAAAACATATGGATAGATATGAGAAACCTAAAACGTTATGGGAATTTTGCATAAAAAAATTAGATAAGTGATTATCTAATTTTTATTTCATTCCAAATGTTTTAAATAATAAAGCACCAACTATAAATCCAATACAAATAGTAATTAGAACTACATAAATTAACATATATTTATTAGCAAAGGCAGCACTTCCATACTTATATCCTGGATACCTTAGTACTGGACCAGATTGTTCTTCAATCATTTTACTTTCTTCTTCTTGAAGTTCATCTTGAAATTCTTGTCCTTCTTTTGTTTGCTTTATTTCATCAGGTGTGCCTCTTCTAAGAGCTCTTAATTCTTCAACAGTAAGTTCTTCATTATTAACAAATTTCATGCATAGCTTTTCATATTCTTCAGGAGTTAAAACTTTTTCATCATCTTTTTCTTCTTCTTGAGGTTTATTATTTTTTCCATCTTCTTGTACTTTTGATTCAGGGTCATCGCCAACTATGGTAGATTCAACACGACCATTATCATCATTAGTAACTACAATATCATTAGTTTCCTCAATAACATGTATTTTTTGATCACTACTATGAGTTATAACATCATCTTGACTATCTAATCTAAATTGTTCTTTACCATGAATATAGTTTAACATATTAACTTCTTCATTATTCAAGCTTTCTGTTTTAATATCTTCTTTAACATTTAAATCTGTTTCAGGAATATAAGAGGTTAATTCTTTGAAAAATGCTTCAGCATCTAATTTATCTCCAGGTTGAAGTTCTTGCATAGTACGTCTATATATTTCTGAAACATGTTTAGAATCATTACTTTCTACTAAATGAGTTTCATCATTCTTATCGACATACTTGATATATTGAACACCATCTAAATATACTATTTGTACTCTGCCTTCCTCATCGATTTTTCCACCATTACCATTCAAAGGAGTAGCTTCTTGAGGTTTTAAAATAGCTTCAGCATTTTCTAAACTCTTTAAATAATCTTCAACAGCAGCATTATCACATTTAGTAACTAATTCTTCAAGTTTTGCATCATCAAGTAATTTTATTGCATCTTCAGTAAATACTTTTTCATCAAGACCATCACCAAGTTTATCATATAGTGCTTTAACTGCTTCAAGATTTTCTTTAAATTCAGGTTTTTCATCTAAATTAATATTTAATTTTTCAGCTATCTTTTGTGAATAATATTCAATTAAACCTTGATTTAAAAATCCACCATATAATATTTCTTTATATTCACCATTAGGTAATGTTAATTCTTTAGTACAAGTCACATCTATAACACTGCCAGTTATCTTTCTAATGACATTATTAACTACAACACGAGGACTTCCCTTAATTATTTCCTCATCTATAAACTCAGTGTTATTTAATAACGTTACTTTATCACTTGGAAGCATTTTTCCATATAAATTCATAAGAATAAGTTTAATTTGTGCTTCTAATTCTTTAGCCATATCCAATGTAACTATCATATGTTTACCTCCATTATTATACTAAAATAAGTATATACTATTTTAAGAGTTTTTACAACTTTTTTTTTGACAGTAGGTATGGTATAATATTTATACATTAATTTGTATGGAGGTGACTTATGAAAGTTATATTTATAGAGGATGTTAAAAAACAAGCAAAGAAAGATGAAATCAAAGAAGTAAAAGATGGATATGCTAAATTCTTAATTTCTAAAAAGTTAGCAGTACCATACACATCAAAAAGTATGAATGTTCTTCAAGGTGAAATAGATGAAAGAAACGAAAAAGAACAGGAATTAATTAAAGAATGCAACGAAATTAAAAATAAACTTAAAGATAAAAAAATAGAATTTAAAGTAAAAACAGGCACAAACGACAAAGTATTTGGTACAATAACAACTAAACAAATTAGTGAAGAATTATCTAAGATGGGATACAATATAGATAAGAAAAAAATAATAATAGATGGAGAAATAAATTCACTAGGAACTCATATAGTAACTATTAGTCTACACAAACAAGTAAGTTTTACAGTGAATGTAGTTTTAGTTAAATAGGAGTTTTTATGGCAAGACAAGAACCTCAAAATAAAGATGCAGAAATATCAGTTCTTGGTTGTGGATTCTTAGAAAAATCAGCATTAGACAGAATACTTGATGAAGTTACTGAAGAAATGTTTTATTATGAAGAAAATAGAATAATATTCAAAACTATGAAAGAACTTCATATAAATAATATACCAGTAGATGTTCAAACAGTATGTAATGAATTAGATAAATCAAAATCATTATCTAAAGTTGGTGGAGTAGAGTACATTGCTAAGATCATAGATTCAGTACCTTCTACAGCAAACTTAGGATACTATATAAAAATTATATTTGAAAAAAGTGTACTTCGTAATTTAATTGAAAAAAGTACTAAAATACAAGAAGAATGCTATGATGAAAAAGATTCAGTCGTAGATATAGTAGAAAATGCTGAAAGGAATATTCTTAGTGTTTACAATGATAAACTAGGACGTGATATCCAAAAAATACAAGATGTACTTCCTGAGGTACAAAAAAATCTAGAAGCTCTAGCTGACTCAGGCGAAGAATATACTGGTCTTAGAACAGGATATTATGACTTTGATGCGATGACAAGAGGCCTTCAAAAGAAACAAGTTATAATTATAGCCGGTCGTCCAGGTTGCGGTAAAAGTGCTTTTTCACTAAATGTTGGACTTAATGCAGCAATACATGATAAAAAAAGTGTAGCATTATTCTCACTAGAAATGGGTGTAGATGAAATTGCAAAAAGAATGTTCGGAGTAGTTGGTAGAATTGATGGAGATGTTTTAAAAACAGGTAAACTTAAAAATACTGACTGGAAAAAATGGAACGAAGCAATGAGTGAACTATCTGATACTAAATTTTATGTAGATGATTCAGGTGGTCTAACAGTAAGTGAAATAAGAAGAAAATGTAGAAAACTAAAAAATTCAGATGATGGTTTAGATTTAATAATTATAGATTACTTACAATTACTTTCTTCATCAAGCAAATATGCTGGACAAAGAGTTCAAGAAGTAAGTGAAATAAGTCGTGATATAAAGAAACTAGCAATGGAATTAGATATTCCAGTTATAGCACTAGCCCAACTATCAAGAAGCGTTGAGCAAAGAAAAGGCGGTGACAGTAAACCTAAATTATCAGATTTAAGAGAATCTGGTTCTATAGAACAAGATGCCGATATCGTACTTTTCCTTCATAGCGATGAATATGGAAAATATGATGGCAATGTAAATAGAAAAATAGAATTATTAGTTGCAAAACATAGAGCAGGTTCAACCGGAACAGTAAACTTATTATTCAAGATGAACACAGGTAAATTTGATAATTATTCAAATAAGGAAGATGGAAATGAATAAAAAAGAGTTAACAACTGCGAATATATTATTTGGTATATTCGTAATATCAATAGTTCTTTATATGTGTTTAACATTCAAACCAGTAGAAAGAACTGTTAATAATTATTATCAAATATCATTAGGTGGAGAAAGAATAGGTCTTATTAAATCAAGAGATGAACTTTATAACTTAATAGATCAAGAGCAAACTGAATTAAAAGAAAAATATAAGGTTAATAAAGTATATCCACCATCAGGATTAGAAGTACAAAGTGTTAAAACATATAAAAATAATGTACTAACGTCAAAAGAAGTATACAACGAAATAAAAGACTTAGATCCATTCACAATCGAAGGATACGAAGTAACTGTAACTTTAGAAGATAATACTAATAAAAAATTCTATTGCTTAAATAAAGAAGATTTAGACAAAGCTGTAGAAAATACTGTAACAGCATTCTTAGATAAAAAGGATTATCAAAACTATTTAGATGGTAAAGAAAAAGATACTGATGAAGAAGGAACTGAAGTAACAGATGTATACTTTGGTGATGATGTTACTATAAAGAAAACACTTATATCAACAGAAAATGAAATAATGACAAATGCTGATGATTTAAGTATGTATTTCTTATTTGGTACCACAAATTTAACACATAAATATGCTGTACAAGAAAGTGATACAATAGAAACAATAGCTGAAAAGAATAAACTTGGAGTACAAGATTTCTTAATAGCAAATCCTGATATAGCAGGAGAAAATGCACTTTTAGCAGTAGGACAAGAAGTAATCGTAGCTACTATCGATCCAGTTGCCAAAATAATGGTTGATTCATTTGAAACAGAAACTCAAACGATAAAATATGATACTAAAGTAGTACTTGATAAATCATTAGATGCATCAACAAAATACGTTAAACAAAAAGGCGTAAATGGTCTTAGTAAAGTTGTATTTGCTACTCAAGAACGTAATGGTATCATCATGAAATCTGAAATGGTTTCAGAAGAAATAATCAATGAAGCAGTAGAAGAAATAGTAGTAATAGGTGCAAAAAATGTATCTTACTATGGAAATACAACATATTGGGCATGGCCAACAACACAACCATTCAGATTCTCATCTATGTATGGTTACCGAAGAGATCCAGTAACAGGTGCAGCAGGGGCAATGCATAGAGGAGTAGATATAGTAGGTACTAAATCAGATAATATATTCGCAATACAAAGTGGTACAGTAGTTGCTTCAGGATGGAGTGGCTCAATGGGTAACCATGTTGATATAGACCATGGAAATGGATATACTTCTATATACATGCATTTAGCTTCAAGAAAGGTAGACAAAGGAGAAAAAGTTGAAAAAGGCCAATTAATAGGTATAATGGGTTCAACTGGTAAATCAACTGGTAAACACCTTCACTTAGCTATTAAAAAGAATGGTCAATACATAAATCCAATGTTAATATATAAGTAATGATAAGGATATTATGCGTAGGTAAAATAAAAGAAAATTACCTAAATGATTTAATACACGATTATAAAACTAGAATAACTAAATATCATAAAATAGAAATTATAGAACTTAAAGATACTAATATTAATAATGAATCAAACGAAATATTAGGGTCTATTAATGATAAAGACTTTAATATATGCATGGATATAAATGGAAAAGAATATACTTCAGTAGAATTATCAAATATAATAGATAAATCTTTCACAAATGGTTATGGAACAATAACAGAATATTATTATTCAAAAGATGATGGTTCAAATTATGTAAAATCAACAAATTCAAGTTATACATTTACAAATTTAACAGGTTGTGCAATCTTCTGCACCGCATATGTAAATACGGAAATCAGTGAAAACACAATTACAAATTGCGGTGAAGGCATCAATTACTTTATGATGCGTCAGGATTCTCGTTTGGGCTCTGTTTCTGAAAGTGACAGACTCGGTTCAATTAATAAAGATTGCATAACAAAAATCCATAATAATAATATCAGTGTAAATTCAACAGACGATGTTTCAACCGCTTCTGCGATTTATATTTTCGGAAATAATGTTACATCGGCAAAGCAAAAAAAATATGATTCCTTTGCCAAGGTTGGCAATTACGCAGTTAAAAGAATTTCTGTTTACAATAACACAATTAAT
>OIYR01001723.1_pt1 | contig 10480 bp, 8 predicted proteins | sample 1588221 | NCBI WGS metagenome assembly OIYR01 (sample SAMN03283292) | human gut metagenome | biome: human-associated habitat; material: feces | host: Homo sapiens | place: Peru | collected 2012 | reverse complement strand
CTCTGACCGTGCCTGCAAGTATGTTGAGTATGCCGAGTATAAAGTAAAACGGGCAAAAATATTTCATTGCAAGCTGACCGTATGTTATTACATCATTGTCCTTTGTGAATAAGCCAAGTACGGTATGGGAGGTGAGCAAAAGTACAACGCCGATAATCACTGTGTAAATAACACCCATTATCAATGCGTTCCACATACCTTTTTTTACTCTGTCCGGCTTTTTTGCACCTACATTTTGACCCGTAAATGTTGTAACCGCCATGCTGATGCTGAGTACCGGCAAAATGTTGAAACCGTCAATTTTGAGATATGCCGCATATCCTGCCATAGCCGTTGCACCGTAGGAGTTGACGCTTGACTGAACCAATACATTTGAAAATGAAATAACCATATTCTGTATTGCCGTAGGCAGTCCGACTCTTATGATTTGCTTTGCCGTGTTGCCGTGGATTTTCAGTTCTTTTATAATCAATTTGTAATCGGAATTAACACGCAGCAAATATCCCAATGCAAGAATACACGATAATGCCTGACTGATGTCGGTTGCTATTGCCGCTCCTTTTACACCCCACTTGAGAGCTTTTATGAATATAAGGTCAAGTATGATGTTTGTAACCGATGCAATCGCAAGATAAATAAGCGGTCGTTTTGAGTTGCCGGCGGCATTGAGTATACCCGTAGCCATATTGTATATTACATTGAATATAAGTCCGCCGCAGTAGATTTGAAGATAAAGCACCGAATCTTTCAGCACACTTTTCGGCGTTTTCATCCAAACGAGCAAATCACGGCTTAATATAACACCTATTGCCGACAGAATTACACCGAGAATAATTGCAATGCACATTGCCGTATGTACTGCAAGCTTTGTTTTTTGTTTATCTCTTGCACCAAGACTTTGCGAAACTATAACACCGGCACCGACTGCCGCACCTTGACTGAATGCGATAATAAGGTTGATGAGAGCCGTGCCCGAGCCTACTGCCGCAAGTCCGTTGCTTCCTACAAAGTTGCCTACAATAATCGAGTCTGCCGTGTTGTACATCTGTTGCAGCAGGTTGCCGAGTATCAATGGAATGGAAAATATTATCAGCAGCTTCCAAATATTCCCCTCTGTCATCAAGAGGGTGTTTGATGAATGAATTTTGTTTTCTTTCTTTGCTTCCTGCAAAAAATCGCTTTCTTTCGTTACTTATTATTTCAACTGTATTATAGTAACCTTGTGCTTTAGTGTCAATAAGAATAATGTAATTTTAACAAAGAAGTTTGCCTAACATATCGCAAATTCAAAATATGCGTTGTCGCTGTACCAAAGAGGGAAGTTTGTCCCCCAAATATTGTCATAAAGAACATATGTCAAGCCGTCTGAAAGTTTGCCGTATTTGTTGTCAAAATGCAAAATTTTGCCCTTTCCCACAGCAACAAGAGGGGAGAGGCAGTTGGTAAATCTTGTACCGTCAATTTCAACATTTTCAACTGCCGATAAATTTCGGTTTCCGTTTTCGACAATGTCAAACGGATTAATCCGCTCACCGATTTTTGTGTATGTGATGTTTTCTCCTTTAGGATAAAAGTGCAGCATAATGCTCTCGGGCAGACGATTTGCACTTTTGCCCTGCCAAATAACTTCAATGTTGATTTTGCTTTCGGTAAGCGTGTATTTTATTCTAAAAGTTTTGGGTGCGCCCAAATCGTTGCAAAGGTACTCGTCAATTATTAAATCCGATATTAAGATGATTGCATTGTCGGATTTGTTGACGGACAGCCTGTTAAGCGTGTAATTAAATCTGCCTTGTTTGTATTTGTTCTTGATTTTGTCAATGTTCGGTTTGCCGAAATCGGGAATTGCCCAATCAGAAACCTTTTTTAGGTTTCTGCTGTAATGCTCAAACCAATAATTATAATCTTCGCTGCCGTATGAATTATATGTAACGCAAGGCTCGTGATTGTCACGGATTATCTCTTTTCCGTTAATGGTCAAATGCTTTATTCCGCCAAAGGAATTAATCGCAACCGAGCTGTTTTTCAGCTTGTATTTTTCGTCTACATTGCCCGGTTCGTTAAACATCGCAAACAATTCGTCACCGTGTAATTTTTTTAGCAAGTCTTCCGCTTCGTTTTTGTGAGCGTTCGATAAGAGCGAAACTGCTTTTGCTATGTATTCACGCTGTTCTGCCCAGCTTTTTTCGATTTTTTTGTAATTTTCGCCGTGCCTTGCATTTTCAAAATCGGATTTCAGGTAATTACTGTATTCGCCGAGTGCAATTTTTACATCCATGCCGCAGGTGTGCTCTGCAAGACATAAGATGTTTTCGGCAAGATTTTTGTATTCCGCATCGTCACGGTTGAGGCTTCCGTCAGTCAGCCATTTGTTCTTTAGTCCGATAAGCGTGCGGAGTGCACCCGATTTGTACGGGCCTGCCGAGCTGCCGTGAATCCAAGTGTCGCCGATTTCCGATGTTATAACAGGCAGTTTGTCACGCACTTTCCATATTTTTTCTGCATAGTCATCAAGTGAGCCTGCAATAACTTCGTATTCTGGGTATTTCATCTGTATTTTTTTGATGTTTGCAAGTACTGCATCCTTCCCGCCGGAACCGTGATTGTCAAGTGTGTGGTCAAAATATAAGATGTCGTCAACATATTCGTTTTTGTAAGCTCCGCCGTATTCACCCGAATAAATAACAACGATTTCGCTTTCACCCTGCTTCCACAAAAAGCATTCAGGTACTTTTGGCATTGCCGAAGCACCGTTAACGCCGATGTGGAGCAGTTTTATTCCTTTTTCTGCAAGAAGCGGAATGAGTGCTTTTGTGTGACCCGGTACATCCGTCATTTTTGCCGATATTGTTTTCTTGCCTCGTATTTTGTCTATTGTGTCAATCAGTGACAGTCCGTATTCAAGGCTGTCACTGTCGAGCAGTTCGGTATGCAAAGTAAAGGGGAGAGCGTGTGCAACAATGTCACCGTTTTTTAGTGCCTTTGTAAGTGCCGCCGCATTTTCTCTTGTGCCGTTTTTCAGTTCTTCACAAAGCAACCACGAACCGGTTGTCCATACAAATTTTTTGTCTTTTGTATTTACACTTTCGGCTGTTTTTACGGCGTTCGGTATAAATTCGTCAAGATATTTTTTGCGTATGTTTTCCGCAAAGTCGGTAAATCCCAAATCAAGATGTGTTTTTGAAACTACAATAACCTTTTTCATATTTTCTCCCATACGGCAATCAAATACCATATAAATTCCGATGCTTTTACATTCTTTTTGTCGGTAATGTAATTTATCGTGCCGATTTGTGCTTCAGACATAATTATTTACCCCTTTTATAATAATATATCGTTAATAATTATTTTTGTTTATTTTCAGCACGGCGTTGTTGTCTCTTTGGTTTTCGTCACCTATCATAGAAAGAATAAATGTGTCGAGGTCGGCTAAAATCGGATTTTTATTTTTCACTTTTTTCTCTATGATGTGTGTTATCGGATGAAGTCGCTTCAGGATTTTGCTCATCGTTTCGTACATAGGCGTACCTTTTGTATATGGCTCATCACCCATAAATATGTTGCGTACCAATTCAACGCCCACATCTTTTGCAAGCCTGTTTTCAACGCTTTTGTCAGGCTTGAAGCACAGTAATCTGCCGATTTTTTTAACCGTTAATTTGTCAACCGCTTTCATTGCCGGCTTTGGCAAAATTTCGTGCATTTTTACTTCAATCATTCTGTCAAATCGCCATTTAAAGTATTCCTGTGCGGTTCTGCCGCCTTTGTCATAGTCAAAATCGTTTATCGTGTACGATTTGATGTTAACGGTGTTTCTATCTTCAAATGTAATTTTTCTGTACGCATACGGACAACCCACAAAACACCCCGTTTGCACATCTGTTATTGTGTTGCCGTTTTCGGTTTTATATTCCGTAACGGATTGAGCGTGCATATGCCCCGTAAAAATCAGGTCAACTCCTGCGTCGGCAAGTGCCGTTGCGATTTTTTCCCAATCTGTCAAATGGGCGTCACCGACTAAATTCATAATCGGCGAAAACGGCAAAAGAGGGAAGTGCGTCATTGCAAATATGTAGTTGCCGCTGTCATGGGCCTTTTTAACTTCATTCAGTGCCCATTCAAGCTGGTTGTCAAATATTCCTTTAAAGTCTTTTAAATCTCCGTCACAGTTCAGTGCAAGCAATCTTATTCCGTGGGTAAGCTGAATAACATACGACATGGTTTCTTTATGCTCGGATATTGCTTCGTTAAAACCGAAATCTTTGTAGAATTTTCTCAGTTCCTCTCTCGGCATACCTTTAACAGGTATCATTTTGTCGCCCTCAAATTCAAAGGAATCACCGCTGTCATAGTCGTGCCTTGCAGTGATTAAATATATTCGCTTTCCTTGTTCTTTCAGTCTGTAAAGTCGTTCCCTGAAACCTACATGGCTTTGATACTCTCCTCTGTATATGAGGTCACCCGGTATCAAAATAACATCGGTTTCCTTGTCCTTTGCAAGTTGTGCAAACCCTGCGTCTATAATTGCCGGAGTTTCGGCAACGCATTTTTGGTCTGTTCTGCTTCGTCTTTCGTATGCCTCACCGCTTCGTTTGTACGAGTTGTCAAAGTAGTGAGTATCGGTTACAAGGTAAAAACTGAATTTATCCATTCTTTCATTCCTTTTGTTACTAATATAAAATATCACATTTTCAACTGATTTTTATGGTATAAGCACAGCCGTTGTTCGTACCAACAATCATGGGTGAATCCATATCAGAGGAAAGAGCAAACACTAACCAAGTCGAATCATATTCACAATTAGTTATAGGGTTTATATTGTTTTCCGTGAACGAATCTGCTCTATAAATCAATGTTAGCACTCCTTTTTTTGATGATAAACGTATTATATCATATTAAACAATTTTTTACTACCTATAGTATACATTTCAGGGCAAACTCTTGACAATTACAGTAGCGACTGATATAATTAACATACTAAAAGTATGTAAGGTGAATTATGGCTAGAAACAAATACCCGGAAGAGACAGTAACCCTGATTCTCGACACGGCACAAAAGCTGTTTCTTGAAAAAGGTTACGAACACACAACAATTCAAGATATTATCGATAATTTAGGCGGTTTGACCAAAGGTGCTATTTATCACCATTTCACATCAAAAGAGGATATTCTGAATGCTGTTACCGCAAGGCTTTTTCAAGAAAACTCTTTGGCTCGCAAGTGGAATAAGATAGCAGAGGACACCTCTCTTAACGGTGCGCAGAAGCTTAAAGCAATGCTTTACGAGTCTCTTGTTGACGAACAGGAGCAGAAGTTCAGAAGTATGGGTATTCATCTCCAGAATATGCCACATATGTTAAGCGACCTGCTTTTAAGGTCTGTGAATGATATTGCGCCCAACGCAATCAAACCGGTTCTTGAAGAGGGAATAAAAGACGGTTCTATCAAAGTACCGTTTGCCAAAGAACTGGCAGAGATTATATCTTTACTTGCTAATGTTTGGCTCAATCCTCTTGTTTTTTCAATGAGTGATGAGGACATTGAGAAAAAGTGTCAGGTAATTTTAGGTATGATGGCAATGCTCGGTGTCGATGTTGCTGATATGTATCCGGCGGTTTACAATATGAATAAGCAAATTAACGAAATGGATAACAGAAAATGATAGGTTGCCACCTCGGTGGCAATTTATTAAGGCAGTATACATACCAAAAGTATGAATAAAAAATAAGCCGCACCTGCGGCAATAAATTTCGCTATTATACATACCAATAGTATGCATCGAAAGGAGTTTCACAATGAAAACAAAATTGCATAACGAAAAAACACGCTATCTTTTAGGTCTGTCAGGGCAGAACATACTATACGCACTTGTGTCATCCTGCTTTGCCTACTATCTGCAATTCACCATTTTAATTCCTGCCTTTTGGCTCGGAATCATACTCAGTTCGGCTAAAATCTTTGATGCGGTAAAAGACCCGTTCATTGGTGCATTCATCAACAAAAGCAAATGGCCTTTAGCAAATTATCTATGGTATTTACCTCTGCCAACTGCCGTTATTACAGTTCTTTGCTTTACCATGAAGATATATTCTGACGGCAACAGTACACTTCAGAATGCAACGATTATTATTTATGGATTTGTTGTTTTCTTTCTTTGGGAGATTATCTTTTCATTTGGCGATATCCCGATGATAAGTTATCCTAATGTACTGTGCAAAGACGAAGGGGAACGCACAAAGCTACTTTCTCTTCGTCCCGTGGGTGCAATGGTCTGCAGTATTTGTTGTCTAATTGTTCAGCCGCTTGCTTTTGCATCTTCAGGAGCACTTGGCGGAACACAAACAGATGAACGAAATGCATTTTTCATTATTACTCTTGTTTTCTCAATTGTCGGCTATATTCTTTATCAGTTAACCGTATCAAAAGAACGGTTACAATATACCGAAAAGAAGAGTTCTAATGAGAAACAACAGTACAGATATATACTTACCAATCCTCTTTTGCGGAAAATTATCATATCAGGACTGTTCTCTTCAATGAGTGCTTTGCAAGGAGTGGTCTTGCCTGCGTTGGTTGCCTTTTACTTTTCAAGCAAAAATTCAGGTCTTACCTTTCTTTATACATTCTTGCTCGGTACAGGTAGTTTTGTCGGTTTAATGCTTTCGACTTTTCTTGTACCTATACTTTCAAGAAAACTCGGAAATGAGAAAGCCTATGTGATATGCAACCTTGTATCCATACTGCCAAACATTATGATTTTTATATTGTATCTCGGCAACAAAACAACAATGAACACTTTAGGAAATTTTGCGGTTATGTTCATACTCTCACTTGTATCAGGCAGTTTTTTGAGTCTTGCTTCAAACATCCGTACTCTGCTGATTGATGAAGCGGTCGAGTTAGAATACAAACTATCAGGTGCAAAGCCGACAGCATTGTTCTTCTCTTTTCAGACTGCAATTATCAAAATTCAAAGCGGTGCTTCTTCATTGATATCGAGTGCAGGATATATGGTAATAGGCTTCACGAGTGCCGAAACGGCCAAACTGAATGAGTATATTGCAAACGGTTTTGTTGCGAGAGAAAGTGCGGAATACACCGCTTTATTTGCAATGCTGTTCTTCTTGTTTAGTATTTTGCCGGCGGTCAGTTCTCTGTTGGCGGTAGTTCCATTTATAAAAGACTTGACATCCAAAAACTGACATAATAAATGCTACAAAGTCACCCTGTTAAAGTATAAATTTTCTAAATACAATATAAGAAGTCAATCAGTTACGCTGAAAAATGATAAATAATATTACAATACATAGTGGAAATATTATGGAGGTAACAATGGATATAAAAACAAACAATGCAACTGAATCAATTTTAGCGCTTAAGCGATATGTTGCAAGCAATGATTTAACAATCACTCCGTATGTTCTTCCTCTTAGCAAAATTACATCAGCGTAATTTTGCTATAAATTGTTCATGTGGGTTCAAGTCCAACAATAAAAGAGAGCAACAGCCTAAAGGCTATCACTCTCTTTTGGTGCAGGAGATGGGACTTGAACCCACATGAATTTGCATTCACCAGAACCTGAATCTGGCGCGTCTGCCATTCCGCCACTCCTGCGTATTCTGCCCTGCAAAGCAGGGCGTTTTTATTTTTCCAAAAAACCGTTTTTGTCAAGTTCGGTAATGAATTTGTCAATTTCCGCCATTGCGTCGGTCTTGCTTATATCATACTCTTTTATGATTTTATTTGCAATACTTTCTTTGTCGGTTTCTTTTTCAAGGCATTTCCAAATGAAGTGACCCGTTTCGTTGAGCGTAATCATTCCGTCAAAATCTTTTGTGTGCTCGCCGACTGTTATTGCAATGATTTTGTCGCCGATTTTTCTTGTAACAAACCCGTCTTTGATTTTCATATCTTCACCTTAAAGCTTAACTTCTTGCGGCATACCGCCGTTTTCTCTGCTTTCGTCTGCAAGATAAACGCTGAGGTGTCCTGCAACGCTGTCAAAGATTGATGTGCAGGCAAGACTCGGCTTTTCACCTCTGATAAATTTAACAAAGTCTGCGGCAAGTCGCTCGTCACCTCCGCCGTGACCGCCGTAAGCACCTACCATATCGCCTGTTACCTTGAGGTCAACTTCTTCAACATCACATTCTTCGTTGTGTGCATCGGGTGACGGATTAATCTTTAAAACAGTAAACTTGCTTTCTTCAAAGTTACCAAAGATTTCACCCTTTGTGCCGATGATGTGAATATCTCTTCTCGGCTCGGCAGAACCGCCTACCATATTGTGCGTGCCTGTTGCACCGCTTGCAAAGTTAACAAGAACCGATTGATGGTCAACAACATTGTTGTCGCACTTGTAGATACATCTTGCATACGGATTGTCCGATTTCATAAGAGCGATTTTGTCCTCGATAGTAGGATTTTCAATATTTTCAAGAGCGTCCCAAACATAAAATGCCCATCTGTCCGGGTGGTCTATGTAAAGTCGCTTTGTGGAATAAACGCAGGTGTCAACCAAAGGACAATCTTTCATACAGATTGTGCCTGCACCTTTCGGAGCATTTTCAGGCTTGAATTGGAATTTGCCTCCGAATGAACTGATTTGAGTCGGCTTTGTTTCGCTCATCATCCACATCATTATGTCGAGGTCGTGGCAACATTTTGCAAGGAGCATTGTTGTGTGGCACTTGTCCTTATTTGCCCATTTGCCTCTTACATATGATGTTGAAAGGTGGTGGTACGAAACATGTTCGGTCGTTTGTATATTGATAATATCGCCGATTTCGCCGTTAACTATTCTCTCCTTGATTCCGTAATAAAACGGAGTATATCTGAGAACATGGCAAATCATAACCTTAGAATTGTTTTTCTTTGCACAGTCAACTATTTGACGCATTTCATCTTCGTTTGGTGCAAAAGGCTTTTCAAGGAGCATATCGTATCCTGCATTGAGGAGCGGAACTGCCGTTTCAAGATGCTGTTCGTCCATTGTTCCGTTGATGACTGTATCTGCAAGTTTGCCGTGCTTTGCAAGCTCTTCGGCATTTTCAAAGCACATATCTTCTGAAAATCCGAATTCTTCCATAGCCTTTTTTCTTCTTATCGGGTTAGGGTCGGCAACACCGATAATCTTAAGCATTTCAGGATTTGTTTTGGCAAGTTTGCTGTACACAAATGCTCTGTGTCCCGCACCTACAATAATCGCTGTAATTGGTTTTTGTTCCATAGTAACACCTTCTCCGATAAATATCGCTATCAATTATACCACTTTTTATATATATTTCAATATGTTTTTTGCTTTTTATGATGTTTTTCTCATTGACATAAATTAATTATGCTATATAATATTATTATCTTTATGCGGTTTTTAGGAGGAAAAATGAAACAGCTTTTACCATTTTTGAAAAACTATAAAATACAGTCGTTTTTGGCTCCGCTTTTTAAAATGCTTGAGGCGATATTTGAACTCATCGTACCTCTTGTAGTGGCTTCGATTATTAATGACGGTATTCGAGATGGAAACCTTAAATTGGTTGTGTCAAAGGCACTTTTGCTTGTGGTTCTTGCTGTTGTGGGTATGGTTGCGGCTATTACTGCACAGTTTTTTGCGGCAAAGGCAGCCACAGGTTTTGCAACGGAAGTCAGACACGCTCTGTTTAAAAAAATTCAAACCTTTTCGTTTAATGAGATTGATTCAATAGGCACGTCAACTCTCATCACTCGAATGACAAATGATATCAATCAGGCACAAAGTACGGTTAATATGGTGCTTCGCCTGTTCTTGCGTTCACCGTTTATTGTTGCGGGTGCATTTATTATGGCATTTACCATTGATGTAAAAATCAGCCTTATTTTTTTGCTTGTTATAGTTCTTTTGAGTGTGGTTGTTGCAGTGATTATGAAATGCACAGTACCTATGTATAAAAATGTGCAAAACACGCTTGATTCCGTAACTCTTATGACAAGAGAAAATCTCACAGGTGCAAGGGTTATCCGTGCATTCACAGAGGAAGATGACGAGTATAACAAATTTAAGGAAAGAAATAATCTTCTTGCACATTTTCAAAGAAGCGTTGGCAGAATTTCCGCTTTGATGAATCCGATTACCTATATAATCATCAATCTTGGCATTGTGCTTCTTATTTACAGCGGTGCTTTAAAGGTAGAATCGGGAACTCTTAATCAAGGTCAGGTTGTTGCTCTTTATAATTATATGAGTCAAATTCTTGTTGAACTTGTTAAATTTGCTTCTCTTATTGTAACAATTACAAAAGGCTTTGCTTCGGGCGGAAGAATTGCAAATGTTTTGAATGTTCAAAACACTCTTGAGCATACCGATGACAACAAAGTATATGATAATCACGCAGTTTGCTTTGACAATGTTTCGCTCACATATCAGGGAGCAGGTGAAGAAAGCCTTACAGATATCAGTTTCTTTGCCGACAAAGGTCAAACCGTCGGTGTTATCGGCTCAAC
>OIYR01001713.1_pt1 | contig 10555 bp, 11 predicted proteins | sample 1588221 | NCBI WGS metagenome assembly OIYR01 (sample SAMN03283292) | human gut metagenome | biome: human-associated habitat; material: feces | host: Homo sapiens | place: Peru | collected 2012 | reverse complement strand
ATTCTTCATCTTCCTTCATTCTTTTTATTTCACTTCTATTGTATTTTTTTGTAAGGACTACTCCTCTTCTTTCTAATTCTTTTCTAGCTTCTCTACTATTTTTATAAGTATTAAATTTTCTATTAAGTAATTGTTTTAATTCGTAAATAGACATACTTGCGTAGTCGTATTTTTTATCTGTAACTTCTTCTACTTTGTCGTATTCTATTTGTACTTCTTGTACTTCAAAGTCTGTTTTTAGTGTTGGAACGTAATATGGAATAACAGTTTTACCATCACTTACCATCATTATTTTTCCATTTAATAGTTCTTCTGGACACTTTTCTACGTGAGCAAATGTACTTCTTTTTAAATCAGGAAATAACTCTTTTGCATCTAAATGGGTTATTCTCTTCAAGTCGATTCCATCCAGTCCTAATGTTCTTGATAAAAACTTCGATAAAGTTATTGTTTCATATTTCATATTAACCCTCCCCTTATAAAACAAAAAAAGGAATAGTAAGGAGTCTTGAATAGACGGTACCATCCCTTTATTTAACTTATTATAGTTTTGTAACGAAAACCACTCGTAGGTTATTAACCTCATACAATTGGTAGTAACTATTAAATTATTATATTAGTTTTCACCAAACACTAACTCTCTTTAATAATATTTTTAATAATCTCGTCCAATTAATTGATTTATAAGTTAATGTTAACACAATTTTTTTACTTAAGCAACATCTTTTAGTCTTAAAGTTCTATTTCTTTGTTTAACTTCAGCTAATGCTTCTACTTTTTCTCCTAAAACTTGTAATTCGTATGCATCTAATTCAGCTATAGCTTTTGCTATATCGCTTTTAGTAACTTCTTTTTCAATTATTGTAGGAACTTCTTTAACTACTCCTGTATATGGAGTAATATCTAATTTATCTTCATTAGTTGTTTCACGAGTAATATATTCAACTGGTGTTTCATATGTGTCATATAATGTGTAGTCATTCTTACGTGCTACATATTTTTCTGGTTTTTCAAATACAATTTGTGGTTCCATTGGTTTTGATAAAGAGGCTGATTTTAAGAATTCTTCTCTTTCTTTAATTGCTTCTCTTTCTTCACGAGTAATATATTCTCCATTTTCTATTTCTTTTTGTACTGCTCTATCAATAGGATCTTTTCCTTGTACTAAAAGTATTGCTTTTACAGCATAATAACCAGGTATAAATCCTCTAAAGAATTTTCCTAAATTCTCATTGAACTTATACATACTATTTTTATTTTTTAAGACATAACCTTCGTCTTTAAGTTTCTTTTCAATTATAGGTCTTACTGAACCAATTACTGCTAAACCATATGCAGTAGAAATTAATTGAGCTATAATGAATGCTAAAATAACGTTTTCCATTATATATTCCCCCTTAATAATGCACATATTATATCAAAAAAAGATAGATTTGTCAATCTATCTTATATTTTTAGGAATCAGTTTTGTTATTTCTTTTATTTTTACTTATTAGGTTTTCCTCTATAGTTAAATATTTGATTCTTTCAATAATTCTTCTTGCTTTGATTTCGTCTATTCCTTTAGGCGTTTCTGAAAGGAAAGTTTCTAATTCATTAATGTTATAATTCGATGTAAAAAATGTTGTTAAGTCATTATCCATTCTATATTGTAATATTGTCCCAAGTACTTCGTCTCTTGCCCACGAACTATTGTTTTCAGCTCCAATATCATCTATTAAAAGTATATCGCTTGTCATTATTTCATCTATTACATCATCGTAATTATATTCGTTAAATGATGCTTTTAATCTTTTTAAAAGTGATGGATAATATACATTTACTGTTCTAAATCCTTTGTTTGATAGTTCATTTAATAATGCACTTAGTATGTATGATTTGCCACTACCAAATGAGCCACTTAAATAAAGCCCTTTTACTGGTTCATTATTCATTTTCTTTTTTAAAAAATCTTTTATGTATTTAAGTATACTGCTTCTTTCTTTTTCAGTGATTAAGTCACTAAGAGATGCATTCATTAGCACTTTAGGAGTTTCAAAGAATGTTGTTGTGTTGTTTACTTTACTTTCTTTGAAATACTTACATGGTTTGTATGTAAAATCTATAAAGTTTTTTTGAACTACTGGATAATATACATGCCCTTCTATTTCGTTTTTGCATTTATCTAATCCTTTACATTTAGAACAGTTTTTAAGCTCACAAACAGTTGTTTCTAATTTTGAAGTGTACTTCATAAGTGTTTCTTCAGCGCATTTAAGTCTTGCACATAGTTTAGTAAATGTTTCATCTTTGCTAGCAAGAACAAATTCACGTCTTAAATCATCTTGTATAGCTTTTTTACCTTTTCTTACAAAATTACTTCCTTTTATCATTTTCTAAACTCCTCTATAAAATTCTTAAATTCTGTGTCACTTTCTGTATCAGATGTTTCTGATTCTATTTTTTCATTGAACCAACTTGGCATTACTTTGCTTTTTGGTTTATCATCTTTTTTATATTTCTTTTTATGTTCTTTTTCGGCTAAATTCATGGCTTCTTCGGCAGTTTCTACTCCACTTCTCTTCCATTGACCTGCAATAGTTTCTACATAGTTTTTAACTAGTTTGTTATTGTTTGTTTTAAGAGTATAGTCAATCAAAACATTTACAACACCTGGATTTAGATTTAAATCAATTAGTAGAGTTTCTAATATTTTCATATCTCTATCAGTAGGTTTAGCACCTTTATATTTAGCTTTTAAGAACTCATATGGTGAATGACTTTCAAATACTTTTATGATTCTTCCTTTCTTACTATTGTCTCCACTAGCACTCTTTAAATACTCTGGTTGACTCTTAAATAGTAGACTTGGAAGACGATTATCGTTATTAAATTGATAGTATTTTCTTACATTCTTTCTTAATTCTTCTTTATCAATATTTCCTTTTTCATTTAGACTTGCTCTTACTAAATCTGCCATATTTACTGGATCTACTTCATAAAGGAAAGATAAGTTTGTTATTAATTCTTTTGTGCTTTTATTAAGACATTTTTCATTAAACATTTCTTTTGGTAAACTTGATACCATTAAATCAAAGTCATAATCAAGTTCAAATTTAAGCATAAGTTTATTTTTAGATACTACCTCATCTGTATCAACCTCTAAAGCAGTGTAGTTTCTACTTTTGAATACTGAATCAAATGGTACTGTTATGTCTTCATAATCTCTTAATGACATATGTGGTAACTTAAAATAATCATAAAGTCTATTGTATTCATTTTTACCAACGTTGTTATATAAAACTACATTAAATATTGGGTGACTAAAGAATTCTTGAGCAGATACTGGACTATATAGTTCATATACGTAACTGCCTACTTCTCCTTCGTGATAATATGTCTTTAAAAGACCTATTCCTTCCAAACGCAAACGTGCTTCTTTAATATTATCAAGCGATAAAGTCATGCTTGTCATTAAATGATGGTGAGTAAGTTCACTTGATATAAAAGTGTTCTTAGTTTCCATTTGAAGTTTTAAGTATAAAGTAACAGCAGTATATCCGATAATAGGCATATAAAGCATATTTAAAATAAGTCTATCATGTTCATTTAATAAACTTTTATCAACTACTTGATATATGTCAGCTGGATATAATGTTATTTTCTTCATACTAGTATTTCTCCTCATAAGTTATTATACATAAATTAAAAGATAAATAAAAGTTTATTTATCTTATTTTTTATTTTTTTGATTTAATATTTTATTTGATATTTTTTACATCATTATGTGATTTAAATTGTGATTATTTTAATTCTTTTAAGTATTCATGAAGTTCTTCTGCGACTGTTTGGGGGATTATTTCTGATAATTCATATACTGATGCTTCTTTTATTTTAGAAACACTACCATACTTTTTAATTAGTTTTTTACGTCTTACTTCACCTAGACCATTTATATTATCAAGTACACTTTGTATACTTCCTTTACTTCTTATTTCTTTATGATAATTAATAGTGAATCTATGTACTTCTTCATCTATTCTACTAAGAAGTCTAAACACATTAGATCGTTTATCAATATTTATTATCTCAAATGTATCTCCATCAACTATTGCTTCTGGGCTATGATGATCATCTTTTTTAACACCTATTACTTTTATATTAAGTTCTAGACTATCTAGAGTATCAAGACAAGCATTTATTTGATTAGTTCCACCATCTACGATTATTAAATCAGGTTTAACTAATTTATCTTTTAAAACTCTAAAGTATCGTCTATAAATTACTTCTTTCATAGATGCAACATCATCATTCTTATCAAAAGATAATTTAAACTTTCTATAATTCTTTTTAGAAGGAAGCCCATCAATGAATGTAACCATACCTGATACTGTGAAAGTACCAAATAGGTTTGAGTTATCAAATGCTTCGATTATATGAAGATTATCGAGTTTTAATAAATCTTTTAATTCATCATTTGCTTTAGTTGTAAGTTCTTCATTACTATAGATTAATCTTATTTCTTTATCATATTGTTCTTTAGCATTGTTATATGCCATATCAAATAGTTTCTTTTTAGGACCTTTTTTAACTACGATAGCTTTAGTATTTATTATATTACTAAGAAGTTCTGTATCGGTTATTTCAGGAACTATTATTTCTTTTGGTACTATGTTTCTTTTGCCATAGAAGGATGCTATATAATACTCTAGAGTTTCTTTTATATCATTAATGACTGGTATTATTTTATAGTTATTACCTACTAGTTTTCCATTTCTAATAAAGAATATTACTATACTTATATAACCATTATCAAAATAATAATTTATTACGTCTCTGTTAACGTTATCATCTAATTCTACGATAGATTGATTACTAAATACAGTTTTCATGTATCCTAGTTCGTCTACTAATTCTTTACATACTTCGTAGTTTAGATTTTCAGAGTTTACTTGAATCTTTTCATTTATTTTATCTATAAGTAGTTTATCATTACCATTTAAGATAGATAGTATTTCTGTTTTTATTGGTGTAATATCTATATCTTTATGTTCACAGTATCCAAGACATTCACCTATATGATAATAAAGACATACTTTTTTAGGCATAGTATCACATTTCTTTAATGGATAAAGTCTATTTAAAAGATTAACTAGTCTTCTTGCGGCATAAACATTAGGATAAGGACCAAATAAATGACTAGACTTCTTATTAATATTTATTTCTCTTTTTACTAGTAAACGTGGATATTTTTCATTAGTGAATTCTATATATGGATAACTCTTATCATCACGTAATAATATATTATACTTTGGATCATACTTTTTAATTAAGTTTATTTCTAGTATGAATGCTTCTGTTTCTGAGTTAGTAACTATATATTCAAAATGATCTATTTCACTTACTAGTTTCTTAGTTTTACCTGTTACTCTACCAGTAAAATAGCTTTTTAAACGATTAAATAATATTTTAGCTTTACCTACATATATAACAACGTTATCTTTATTATACATAAGATAGCATCCACTCTTTTTAGGTACGTTTGCTAGTTCTTTATTAAATTTAATAGCCATAATATGCCTCCTTTGTTATTTTACCAAATTTATTATTAAAAATGAATGTTTGATTTTATTTTTAATTAATAATATAATTATGTCATGGAAAAGTTAAGTGAAAGTTTTATTGAAGTTAAAAAGTCTAAGTTTATTGGGCTTATGTATAGTGTTAATTCTATTGATGAAATAGATAAGATAATATCAAGTCTAAAAGAGGAACACAAAAAAGCTAGACATGTAGTCTATGCTTATAAAGTTGGTGGTCAAGAAAAGAATTATAGTGATAAAGAACCTAGTGGTACGACTCGAGGACTCTTAGATTTAATACATTATAAAAATTTAGATAATACATTAATAGTAGTAGTTAGATACTTTGGAGGAACATTACTTGGAGCTGGCCCTCTTACTCGTACTTATACTAAAGCTGCTAGTAATTTAATTAAAGAACAGTGAACCTAGTATTTCTACTGTTTTTTTAATGCCTTTATTCATAAACTTTTCAATAAACATTCCAGTGTTATATCCGGTATTACTGATAGCGTTAGAATAATCTATTTTCTCATTTGTAATATAGTTTTCTAATTTTACATTCTTTCCTTCACTAATATCTTTTTCAAACTTTTTAACTGCTTCCTCAGTAAGAGTTGTTTTAGTATGAACTTTATATTCATAATAGCCTGTTTCTCCACTTATATAAAGAATTAAGAAAACTATGAATAAGAATAACATAATAATTAGAAAATAATTTCTACTAGATTGTTCTTCTTCCATTATGACTCCTTTATATAATCATTAATTATCTTAGCAAATACTTCCATAGTATTATTTAATTCTTCAAGTGTTGAATCTATACCACCTATTTTAACTAGTATTATTTTGTTATTTAAGTCTTGATTATAACTTATATCTTCTCTTAGAGTTACTCCTCTACTAATACCTTTATATTCATTATTTAATCTAGTATTTAAGTTATCTGCAATAAGTTTATTCTTTTTATAATCTTTATTATCGGCACCAATAATAAAAAGAATTCTTGCATATTTTTTGTTATCCTTTTCATATAGTGTATATTTATGTCTTAAGGAGTCTCTATGAATATCTAGTATTAATTTATAATCATTAGTTATATTTTTTTCTAAATAGTATCTACTTGCTTTATAACTGTCTGTATACTTAAGTTTGTTTTTAGATAAATATTCTTTCATACTGGATGACTCTATGTATGAATTTATATTATAGTTTTTTAAATATTCTTTTAAGATCTTTGATACTAAAGTTACATCAGGAGTTATAGAGTAATCACTAGTATAAGGTAAACTATATTTTTCAGTATCATGTGTATTATAAATATAGACTATGTTATTTGTTGTATTACTCATACTTTTAGATATTTTCAAATCATTTATATCTATTATTTTATTTAAAGACTTATATACTATTTCAGTTTTAAACTTTTCAATATTTAAGCTTTTATTTGAATATTTATTTTCTATATCATTAGTTATTGTTTCTATAAAATTGGTATTTTTTATTATATAGTAATAACTAAATATTAGTAGAGATACTAAAGTAATTTTTATTATTTTGTTTTTTAAGTTTCCAGTATTAAATCTATTCATTTAACCTCCTTTTTATTAAATATATAATAAATTAACTATAAAAAATGTCGAAAAACTTTTAAATACATTGATTTTTTCTAAATAATTTGATAAACTTAAATAGATTTTTAAGGGAGGTGGAATAATGCCTAATATTAAGAGTGCTAAAAAAAGAGTATTAATTACAAAGAAAGAAACAGTACTAAATAATGATGTAAAAGCTAGTATGAAGACTGCTATTAAGAAAGTTGAAAAAGCACAAACTAAAGAAGAAGCTCAAACTAAATTAAATGAAGCTATTAAGAGAATCGATAATGCTGCTTCTAAGGGAGTTATCAAAGCTAATACTAGAGATAGATATAAAACTAGATTAAATAAAATAGTAAATGAAAAATAATTAAGTAGATAATATCTACTTTTTTTGTTATACTTATAATGGTGGTAAGAATGAATAGGACGTCTAGATTATTATTGATACTTTGTATTTTGGTTATTAGTTTTTGTGCATATATGTTTTATATAAATTATGATGATATAGTTAAAGGTGTTAATATTTTTATAGATAATATTAGAACACATGAGGTTGTAATACCAACTGATACTAAAAATCATAGGGTTTACAATTACAAAACTGTTAGTGAGACAAACGATTTTAATCCTAAAAGTATGGATGATTTAAAAAAAATTTATTACACAATATTAAATAATGGATGGAATGAATTTACTTTTTATTGTGATAGTGATATTTATCCTAATTGTGCTAATGATGTAAAGACGCTTGCTAATAATAATGAATATGTTGCTCTTATAAATAATTTTATAAGTCCATATAATTCGTATCAAAAGTTTAATACTTTAATTACAAATGATAAGATAATAAATATTAAAATAGATAAATTATATAGTGAAAGTGAAATAAGTGCTACTGATAATAAGATTGATGAAATATTTAAGAGTTTAAATATTAATACTGGCAACCCTACTCTTAATGATATTAAGGCACTTCATAATTATTTAATTAGAACTATTACTTATGACACAGGATATACTGTTGAGAGTTTAGATAAATCTTCTAGTAAAGCATACTTTGCATTAACTTCAGGTAAAGCTATATGTAGTGGTTATTCCGATAGTTTTGCATTAATGATGGATAAACTTAACATTCCTAATTTTAAAGTAAGTACTACTGACCATATATGGAATGTAATATATTATCAAAATAAATGGTTACATATTGATGTTACATGGGATGATGATGAAGTTAATAACAATAATTATTATAATTTCTTTATGATTGATACTAATGATTTATTAAAGAAGGATACCCTAAAGCATTCATTTGATAGAGATACATATTTAGAACTAAAATAAAAGAATTCAAAATTTAAAATTGAATTCTTTTTTTAATATTCTATTATTTTGTTAATTTTCTTATTAGCTCTTGTTGTAATTCACTAGATTTATCGAATCTATAAAAGTTTGCAGCTGGAACTTTAAATTCTGTATCATCTGTTAAATGAATATAAACTGTGTCATAAGTGGTTACATATGAATATTCAACATTTTCAAGTTCTACGAAGTCTCCATTTACTTCAATATAATATGAATATTTTTCGTTTTCAGTTTTTTCTGAAGTATCCTTGTCTTTAGAGCAACCACTCATTAACGTTAAGGTTGCTACTCCTGCTAATAATAATGCTTTTAATTCTCTTCTACTTTTCATTTAAAACCTCCCTGTTTACGTAATCTTTAACTTCTTTAATTGTGTTATCAAAATTATCATAGTTTACATCAAACCATGTGATATCTTTCATTTGATTGTTAAACCAAGTAAATTGTCTTTTAGCGTATTTTCTAGTATTTTGTTTTATTAATTCTTTTGCTTCATCAAGAGTAATATTACCTTTAAAATACATTTCTAGTTCTTTGTAACCTATGATATTACTAAAGTTTTTAAGATTCATATCATGTAGTCTCTTTGCTTCTTCTAAAAGACCACTTTCAAACATTTTATCTACTCGTTTATTTGCTTTATCATAAAGAGTAACTCTATCACATTTAAGACCTATTAAAGTAAAATCATATACTCTTTTGTTAATATCTTCTGTTTTGTTTTGTACTTTTCCTGTTTCTTTAAATCTTTTAATAAATCTTTCTAGTCTTTGTCTATTATTTACATGTATATCATTGTCTTTATCTATTTCATTAGCGATTCTTTTTAACTCTTCGTTGGTATAACTGCTTAAATCAATATTAGATTTTGGTGTTTCCTCGAGATTATAGTTATAAAGTAATGCTTTTATATAAAGCCCTGAACCACCTACGATAATTATATTTTTGTCTTCTTTAATAAACTTATCAAGAAGGTTTCTTCCATCTTTTTGATAGTCAAATAATGTATAATCATCATTTAATGATACTAGATCTAACATATAGTGAGGAATATTTTCTTTTTCTTCTTCTGTTACTTTTGCTGTTGCGATAAGAGGTTCTTTATATATAGCAGTTGAGTCTGCATTAATAATAACTGCATCTAAATAGTGAGCAAGATTTACTGATAATTTTGTTTTACCAGTTGCTGTTGGACCTACAATTACTATAATTTTACTCATAAAAACCTCCTTAAAATCCTGATCTTTTAAACATTTTTTCTAGTTCAGCTATTGGATACTTTATAATAGTTGGCCTTCCATGTGGGCACGTATATGGAAATTCACATTTAAATAGTCTATTTAATAATTCTTCTTGTTCGTTATACCCAATATTTGTATTTGCTTTTACGCTCATCTTACAAGCTAGACGAATGGCTGCTTTCTCATTAAACTTTACTCTATCAAATTCTCCTTTTATTTCTGATACTAATTCAAATATTCTTCTTATACTTTCTTCTTCGTATCCTTCTTTTAGCCATGATGGATGAGAAGTTACTCTAAATGTATTAATACCAAACTCTTCTACTCCAAAACCAAGGCGTCTTATTTCTTCAATATTTTCTTTTATATTCATATATTCATTATGTGAATATTCAAGTGTAATTGGAAACAACATATCTGTAGTATATACATTTGCTTTCTTTAAATTATCCATATATAATTCATAATTTATTCTTTCATTAGCTGCATGTATGTCTATCATATACATTATATTTTCATCTTGAGCTATTAAGTAAGTACCTAAAGCTAAACCAACTGGTTTTACAAACACTTCTTCTTTTTTTACATATTCTTCATCATATTTAACTTCTTCTTCACCTACTCCAAGGTCTAATCTAATACTTTCTACTCTTTTTGGTACTTCATAACTCTTTTCTATTTCTTCTATATTTACTTTTGGAGCTTCTGTGTATCCTTTAAAAGTATTATCACTTTGATTAAGTGCATTTCTTATAGTGCTAAATAATAATTCATCTAAACTTTCTAATTT
>OIYR01001702.1_pt1 | contig 10592 bp, 9 predicted proteins | sample 1588221 | NCBI WGS metagenome assembly OIYR01 (sample SAMN03283292) | human gut metagenome | biome: human-associated habitat; material: feces | host: Homo sapiens | place: Peru | collected 2012 | reverse complement strand
CTTTTTTCCTGCCATCTGTCGGTCTATACTGTACTTCTTCTCTTATCTGTCTTATATTATCGACACCATTGTTAGATGCCGCATCTATCTCTATTACATTCATGCTTGTTCCAGCCGCAATCGCCTTGCATGTCGGACACTCCCCACAAGGGTTGCCGTCAACCGGATGCTCACAATTAACTGCCTTCGCAAATATCTTGGCAACTGATGTCTTACCAGTTCCTCTCGTTCCGCAGAACAGATATGCATGGCCTATTCTGTCTGCATTAATCTGGTTTCGCAGAGTTGTTACTATTGTATCCTGTCCCTTGACATCATTAAAATTGTCTGGACGCCATTTTCTGTATAAAGCCTGATATGACATGGTTACCTCCCTCTGCGCTGTATGTTTCTTTCCTCTACTATTTCGTAAGCCAAGTCTCTCCGTGGCTTCGCCACTCCCAAGCCTTGGTAATTCACAACTCCCGGGCTTTTGCCCTTTCGTTGTTCATTACGGGCATTCGTCAGATAAACAAGAATCCAAGCAAGCTTGTTTCTTGTTTGCATGACTCATTGCTTACGAAAAAAGCCGTGCGTCCGGCTTCGAACTGATATCCACAGACGTTACCGATGCAGTTAGCTCGATCCAGGCACCCTTTCAACACCCGGAAGGTTCCACTTAATGCTGCTTCATTCCTGACCTGACATGATTCGTGGATTTCCGTCGTGAAAGACCCAAATGTCAACACCACTTACACCGGGCTGCTCCATAAATATCAGCCCTCTGCCGAACATCACCCCTGCTATAGCGGATTGCAGGTTCAAGGTGCCGCTACTACCCCGGCTGCACGGTATTTCAATTATACTTGTTATATATGCTTGTTGTCAAGGTGTGAAGCATTGAATTGAATCGCGAACAGCTCACGAAAATAAGGCAGTCCCTAAGAACAATTTTCTAAGGACTGCCTTTAGCAATCCTTGTCAGAACAGGCTGCAGAACCAACTTCTCACCACTCCCGAATATCACCAGAAACTTGCCAAAACCTACTATTCTCTATTAACTTCGCTATTGCGTAGGTCTTTTCATGCGCTGTGAGACCGTCATCCTCTCTTGCTAACCTACTCAATCATTATATTGTTACCTTTTCGTAGGTCTTTTTCCTAACTTTCTCTTAATTAATGATTCTCTTCTCCCTCCAAAGACCTACTACCTCCACTGTATTAGCTTGATTAGTGGGTTTTTCCCGCTCCACCACGTCTTTTTCTCACAATTTCGACCCACTCATTCTTCTTATCATGCGGCTTGCGTAGGTCTCGGTCTCCCCCTTCAACACGCTGCACCCATCAACCCCACAAAATTAACAATCTCCACACACAAAAAAGACAGCCTCCGCAATCCACGCAGAAGCTGCCTTAAACCTTTACCTTAAACGTATTACTCCAAACATATTATTCCTATTCCTCATCCTTAGGCACTTCATACCTCGGCAGCTCAACTATCACCGCCTCATGATGAACAGCCGGAAGGAATTTCTCCATCACTTCCTTAGTCTTTAATTTAAGACTTGATGTATTAATGCAAGGATGACATCCGAGAGATTCTCCCTCAAGCACTTCCTTATCCATCAGTAACTGCACATGGTTATCCGTATCATTCATAAGTCCCATTATGGATACCGAACCTGGTGTTATATCAAGGAATTCCTCCATATATGATTCATCTGCAAATGAAAGTCGCGCTGAATTAATCTGCTTGCTCAGATCCTTTGTCTTAAATGGCTTGTCACCCGGCATCATAAGCATATAAAAATTCGTCTTCTGTCTGTTACATAAGAAAAGATTCTTACATATAAGTGTGTCCAGAATCTTATCTATGTCATTACACACTTCCATTGTTGTAGCAGGCTCATGGTCTGTTCTGTAATATTCCATTCCAAGCTTGTCCAACAAATCATATACTCTGATTTCTTTTTCTAATCTTCCTGTTTCATCAGCAGGTCTTCCCTTAATAAGTTCCATGATATTTCTCCCTGACAATCTGATATTCCGTTATTCCGACTATATCATAATCTGATATTCCAATATTTTGATTATCTCATGCGCTGATAATCTACTCAAAATAATACAGATATACATCCTCAAGGTCAATATTATCTCCAACTTTTACTGCTTCTTCTGGCAGCTCATCACCTACAACTCTTAACGCAAGACCGTTCTTTCTCTGTCTGATATTGCCAATCTTGTATTCCTTCTGCAGCTCGCCGACCTCGTCAAGCGTGCATGTTATCTCACCGACTTTTCCAGCCATGCTTTCAATAAGCTCAACAGGTGTTCCTGTCGCAATTATCTCTCCGCTCTTTAGAAGAAGTACTTTATCAGCAATACATTCAATATCACTTACAACATGAGTTGCAAAAAGAATTATCTTGTCCTTAGACAGCTCTGCAATATAGTTTCTTATTGAGATTCTCTCTTTAGGGTCAAGTCCTGCTGTCGGCTCATCAAGTATAAGAATCTTAGGATTACCAAGAAGTGCCTGTGCAAGCAGCACTCTCTGCTTCATTCCTCCTGAAAATCCTCCAATCTTCTTATATGCAACCTTCGTAAGATTAACTACCTCAAGCAGTTCATCAATCTGCTGGTTGACCGTCTTAACAACCTCATTGCCATTCTCATCAGTAGTCTTAATCTTCTTAACACCCTTAATCTCTGCCATATATTTAAGAAATGCTTTAGGCGAAAAATCTTCATAAAAACCCTGTTGCTGCGGCATATATCCAACCAGACCCCTGAACTGTTTACCAAGCTTTAATATATCTTCCTCGGCACTGTTCTCTCCAAAAAGAATGCTTCCACCATTCATCTTGTCTCTTGATACATTATCAGTGATAAGATTAATCATCGTACTCTTTCCTGCTCCATTAGCACCAAGAATACCATATACTCCCGGTGTAAATGTATAATTAATCCCCTTCAGTGCCTGAACTGTACCATAAGTTTTCTTTAAATTCCTTACCTCTAATTTCATACCCTGTACCTTCTCTTTCCTAATGATTTTCCAACCTTCATCATAACCAGCATAATTACAAACTCGCATACCAGCTCTGCCATATAGCGCACAATCATGAATTGTCCTACGGATGTATGAAGTATAAGACTTTTTATAACTCCGATACTGCCAATTCTATTCCCCAGTACATTTCCCATAAATGTAAGACTTACTACTGGTGCATTAAGATACGGCATGCCGTAAATATTCCTAAGCCATATTGATTCCATCCCATGAATCATCACTGCTAATGCTGCCGTTAATATAATATTGGCAATATATTTGTCTCGTACTATCTTCCTTCGTCCATCTGCAGAACTTCTCTCTAACAGAATCATTCCTGACTTATATTCTATACGTTCACTGCCTGCTGATATAATCATTATACCACTAATCAGTGCCAGTGTAATCATAATTCTGCGGTATAATCCCTTGTCACCTAAGATAACCTCATATCCCCTGTCTGATATGAACCACGCCTGCGTGCCATAATCATCTTCAATATGTCCGATATATTCAATCTTATCTACATACTCCTGCGCACGTTTTTGTTCTTTAACTATCTGCTGTTCTCTCTGCTTAAGATTCATGAACATAACCGGGTCGACATTCTCGTATGACTCTCCGGCATATTTAGCTATCTCCTCTTCAACTGCTTCATATTTCTTCTGCAGTTCATCAAGATAATCCTGAAAATATGTATAATCCGCACCTCCATGCTGTGCATACTCTTTATCCATATACTTATTATCATCAGTATAATAGTACTGTCCTGATGAACACACATATGCCGAAACCACGAACATTGCAGCTATTACCCATACACATTTATTAGAAAATACAAGCTTATGAATCTCCTTAACCACATCAGGAAACTTAAAAAGTAATTTCTGATATCCCGCTGATATACGTTCTGTAAACCTTGCTATCAGTGACGTGTTCCTGTAAGGCTTCATTACTGCGAACACATTTATCGCAATATAAGTCATTATACATGTAATGATTATAAGTACGAACAGGCTCGCCGAGAACACGGGAAACACAAATGTACCAATGCCCCAGTTCCTGTATGATGAAAATGTAGCATTAATATTAACTATACTGATTATGTTAATGTAATGCAGCCCGTTCCATATGCTGTGAACATCAATATGCGAATATATAAACTGCTCAACCGCCGCAAATATCAGAAATACAACCATAGCCAGATTGCGGTTTCTGAACAATACGAACACTGACCATATTATCAGTGCAAGTGCCATTATGCACATCAGTGATATAACATATAAAACCATTATATACTGTATCTTGCTCCATGGATATGTGAATTTTGCAAATGTATCAATATTCTGTATTGGATTGACTAAGTCCTTAAAGCCTCCGCTCTGTATCATTGCTGCAATAAATGTTGTCCAGTACATTATTGTATGGACAAGCACTGCAGCAGCGGCAATTACACCAGTCTGTTTTATTGCAAGAATGACACGCCCTTTAGAACTTCCATATGTAAGCTGCCACATTCCGTTGTCTCTCTGTGCAAACAGGTCATATATCACAATCAGCATTAATGCCATTGAGAAGAAGTACTGGTAATAATATCCTGTAAAATTCTTTACCCCTTTATACTCATCCTCGAATACATTTACATCAGCCACCCGCCTGAAATCATCTGCCGTCTGCAGAATGTTGGCATATGAGAATGACCCTGCCTTAGTAAATATACTGTATTTCTTTAATTTGTCCGCATTGTCGATTACTGAATTAACACTGTCTGAATACTCCTCCAGATATCTTGTATGTGTATTCTTCTCTGAACTAAGAATCCCCTCATCAGTTACCGGTTTGTTGGCATACAGGAAAAATATTATGTTGACAAGCGCAATTGCAGCTATCAATATCAGCTTCTTATAATTAATAACCCTCTTTAACTCCTGCATAATACCCCTCGTTTTCTCTACTTATTAACATTCCTCCAGTCAAGAAGATATATAGGTCCGTCAAATACCTCTTTCCATTCTGTCTCTGATTCAATATTCTGCTTATCTATATACATAAGCCTGTCCTCTCCCATATTCAGGCAGAACAGATATCTCTCATCACCAAAGAACATATCCAGTGCCTCCGGACACGGTATTTCATTAACAACATTTCCTTCTTTATCAAGCACAACATACTTCTTTTCTTCATTATCTATAATGCTGTGAAAATAATTACAATACATACCATTATTCAGATATATGTATCTGCCATCTGACGAAACATTACAGAAATCACAGTATTTATCAGCTTTAAATATCAGTTCAGACTGCTCACTGTTAATGTCCGATTTATACAATCCCTGACCATTCACATAATAATAAAATGTTTCTCCATTATCATCGAAATAATAGTCATTAACATCTTCTGTAGTTATCTGTGAAACATTTTTCCCGCTCTGGGAATAAGCAAGAATCCCTCTGCTTTTCACCCTGATAATTCCTTTATCGTCCTTATTGCTTTCTATCACAGTAAACATCACCTTGTCGCCAAATCCTTTAACATTAACAACCGATATTGACTTTCCTGTAACTTCATAGACAACATTTCTGCTGCCATCTTTCAATGACAACTCTATTATCTGCTCGGTATACTCCACATCACTTCCAAGATGTGTTCCCTTATCAAATGCATACACATAATCACCAAGGAATGCCAGATGAATTGAACTTGAGTTATCACACGGCAGCAGTTCCCCAATAATCTCCCGCGAACCGCCGTCAGGGTCTGCTCTGCACAATTTTGCCATACCATTTTCTATCGGCATATAATACAAGCTGCCATTATAATAATAAATGTTGAATACAACACAGCCTTTAAGACATGCGTCACAGCTTGCTGAGTTATGTGCACAGTCCGGTCTTGCGCAGACAGGGACTTCATCTTTGTTATCCATATCAAAATACACAAGCATATCTTCATCTGTAATATAATAATATCCGTTCTCGGCTGCTGCTATTTTATGTATTGCGTCAGTATTCCAGTAATTAGGCGGTACATTTTCAAGATTAATACCCTTAATCCCTGAATAATCTAGCGGTGCCGATGCCTCTTTATTCCTATGTAATCCCACATAGACAACAACTGCAATGATTACCACAGCAAGAAACCCTGCTGGAATCATCACTTTCTTAATAATATTTCCCCTCATACCAATCCCCCTATTCTTCTGAAAGCTTATATATATTTATCCTGCCCGTACTGTACTGATTGTACAATTCAATTCTGTAATAATCTGTTCCGGTGCTTCCATCCTGATATTCTGCTTTAATCTCTATTACAGCCTTATTAATGCACTCATTCGTATATCTGTATTCTTCTACTCTTGACTGCATGTAGAGATTCCACGCGTCCTGCGTTGTCGGTATGTCAAGCATAAATATAAGCCTTAAAGCATTTTCATCACTTCCAACTATCCTCTTCTCCCCGGTTTTGTAATTACGTCTTTTATAATATGCATGCTCGTCCGTCTTGTAATCATCGAAAAATCCGGTAGTGTTATACACCGTTGCCGTAATTGCTGATATATCTTTATCTGCATACAGCGACGGCCATTCCATGACAATCCCCAGCGTATAATATGGCGGAACTTCACCTCTGCCATATCCTCCGCCGGCTCCCATGCAGCCCGTATCATATGTTCCAATAAACTCCTCGCCTGTAAATGTCTTATCAAGTTCAAGATAAGACATCTCCTCCCACGCTTCTGTTGTCTCCTCAACAGTTACATTTTCCTTTTTCCCGCATGATGCTAAAGACATAAGAATTGGAACAATTCCCATTAATAACAGTATTCTTTTCATAACACGCGTTCCCTCCTTTTACTATTAATACGAAAAATGTTCCTGATAAGTTGACGCATTTTCACAAAAAAGTTAAAATTTTTATAATATTTTGCGGAGGATAATCTAGTGGAGAATAGTTTAGTGGAGAATACTCAGATGGTTTTTGAAAAAGATGACTATAGATATATGAAACAGGCAATCACACAGGCTAAGAAGGCTTATAAACTCAATGAAGTGCCTATCGGCTGTGTAATTGTGTATGATGGAAAGGTTATAGGAAGAGGCTACAACCGCCGTAACACTGATAAGACTTCTCTCGGTCACGCCGAGATTACTGCAATTAAGAAAGCCAGCCGCTACATGGGCGACTGGCGTCTTGAGGACTGCACTTTATATGTTACGCTTGAACCTTGCCAGATGTGTGCAGGTGCTATTGTTCAGGCAAGAATTCCAAGAGTTGTTATCGGTTCGATGAATCCCAAAGCAGGATGTGCCGGTTCAATTCTTAATATCCTTCAGATTCCGACATTTAATCACCAGTGCGAGATTACTAAAGGTGTATGTGAAGAAGAATGTTCAGAAATGCTCACAACATTTTTTAAGGAGCTGCGCAAAAGCAGGAAAAAGAATACAACTGCCACAAATGATGGAGACTGATTATGAAATTTGAATATGCTTTTGAGGGCATGAAGCTTAAGGTACTTAATGAAACATTTGCAGGAAAAGTGCTTGAATTCTACAGCCGTAACCGTGATGAATTCGACAGGTACGAAGCTGTCAAGCCTGATAATTTCTATACAACAGAATATATTACAGCAACGCTTAAAGCCGAATATGCCGCTTTGTTAAAAGGTGAATTTGGCAGATTCTTTCTTTTCTCTGACGACATGCCCAGTGAAATTCTCGGCTCCGTATCTTTTTTTGGTGTTACAAGCATTAACCGTTCATGCCGGATAGGATATAAGATTGATAAGAATTACCGTAAGTTAGGACTTGGAAGCCTTATGGTTAAACATATGCTTGAGATTCTTACTCACGAAAAGGAGATGCACAGGATTGAAGCTTACATTCACCCTGACAACACCTCCTCTATTAATCTTGTCAAATCTCTTGGCTTTATATCCGAAGGAACTGCCTATTCATATGTAAAGCTTAACGGCTCATGGCAGGATCATTTAAGATTCGTCTATATTTCCTGATACCAGTATCCAAAATATGGATTGGCATAGTCACTCCTGTGGCTCTTCTTAAAATTATTAAAGCCAAACATTGAAGCCATGTAGCGTTCACGGTTGCAGTACATTCCCGGAACGCCTATGAAATATTTAGTATTATCAAGGTTATCGCGCACTCTTCCAAAAAGAATGTGCCTGAAATTATAATAACCATGCAGCAGGAAGCTGTTCCCCGTGATATCAATTTCATTCTGGTTAAGACACTTTAACTTCTCTGGCGACACTTCTATACAATCATAGAAGTAATCATCGTCAAATGCATCTATATAATCAGCCCGCACAAAAAGCTTTTCAAAAGGATCCGTCTGCGTTGCATCGGCTCTGTGTGCTTTTTGCTGCAAATGTTGTGTTTCCGCAGGTATTTTAGCTGCTGCTCCGGCAGCCTTTATATCTTCTGTGGCTGTGTCACTCACACTTTCCGCGGTCACACCTGTCTGCGATTCTGCTGTCTGCGATTCTGCCAACTCCGGGCTGACCGGTTCTGACCTTAACGATTCTGCCAGAACAGACTCTGACATTTGCTGTCCCCGCTCTTTCTCTTCACTCTGTCTCATACGCTCTTTTATAACAATTCCGGCTTCGACCTGCTTCTTTGCATCCATTCCTGAGAACACAAGCATGTCAGGAGTTACGTCCTCATCCTTCCACATAGACATCATACAATCATATCTTGCATCCTCCCTTGCAACCGCAAGCCCGCATATATCCTTAAATCCATAACCGGTTTCATTGATATTATCAGGATTGAATACGCCACTGTATTCCATCTGTCCCACTTTTACAAGACATTCCCCAAGCTTTATAAGCCTGTAACCACCGTCAGTAACCATCATATATATTCCAAACATTTCCGGGCTGTCTGTCTTAACGCCTCTTAAACTGATGCTTAACTTGAACTGCCCCTGATGCACCAATGCCTTTGCAAATCCTACATTTCTCCCTTTTACTCCTTCCGGATATGAATATATGTATGAAACAAGACGCTGATAATCCACAATAAACCTCCGCCATAATTAATTCTCTTATGCACCTTATGCCAGATTTCTGTAGATTATTCCGAAAATTTCCCAGTGACAGTAACATGCCGGCTGTTTTTCTTGACATTTTTTATTAAGTTTCATAACATTATTCTTATAGATTGGAGGCAATATGAGCGATAATAAATATAATAATGTTATGCACCTCGGCAACCCAACTAACACGATTGCCGTGCTTAACAGATATGGTTTTGATTTCAAGAAAAAGTTCGGTCAGAACTTTCTTATAGATGAAAATGTTGTTGAGAAAATCGTACGTGAAGCAGGCGTTACGAAAGACGATTTCGTTGTTGAAGTCGGCCCTGGAATTGGAACAATGACACAGATTCTGTGTGAGAATGCCAGAGAAGTTGTTGCCGTTGAGATTGATAAGAAGCTTATTCCTATTCTTACAGAAGATACTCTTTCTTATTATGACAATGTAACAGTAATCAATGAAGATATCTTAAAGCTTGATATCAAAAAGCTTGCTGATGAGAAGAATGAAGGCAGGCCAATCAAGGTTGTTGCCAACCTTCCATACTATATAACAACACCTATTATTATGGGCCTTTTTGAGAGCCATGTACCATTAGACAGTATAACTATCATGGTTCAGAAAGAGGTAGCTGACCGCATGCAATGTGGTCCTGGAACTAAAGATTATGGCGCACTTTCACTTGCTGTACAGTTCTACGCCAAGCCTAAGGTTGTGCTCAATGTGCCAGCAAGCTGCTTTATGCCTCGTCCTAATGTTGATTCAGCTGTTATCCGTCTTGAACGCTTCAAGACTCCGCCTGTTGATGTTAAGAATGAACATCTTATGTTCAAGATAATAAGAGCATCATTTAACCAGCGCCGCAAGACTATGCTTAACAGTGTCGGCAATTCCGGCATCGGCATCACGAAAGAAGCTCTAACCAGTGCATTAGAAACTATGGGACTTCCGCTTACTATCCGCGGCGAAGCCCTTACACTTGAGCAGTTTGCCAAGCTTAGCAACCTGCTGGGCTAAATAACGTGATACCTATAAGTAGTCGCATTTTCACTGCTTTAGTAGGTGTTTTTGCAGCAAAATTCACGTAAAACAGGTTATTTCTAGACTAAAGACCTATACAACAACAAAAATACGGCTATTTAGTAGGTGTTTTCACAACTTTAACGATAAAAAACACGTTAAAAGACCTACTAAATAGCCGTTTTATTATAATTTATAGGTTTCAGGCCCAAAAAGCAGTCTTCTCGCATTCTGGTTAGTAATATCAATAACCTCCTGCGTATCAAGCCCTTTAATCTGCGCCAGCTTTTCTGCAACATATTTTATATTGCGGCTGTCGTTTCTTTTACCTCGGTTAGGCTCAGGTGCCATATATGGGCTGTCTGTCTCCAGAACAATCCTATCCATCGGTATATACGCGGCTGCTTCCATAAGCTTCTTAGCATTCTTAAATGTAAGAACGCCGCCGATTCCTATAGAGAAGCCCATGTTAAG
>OIYR01001696.1_pt1 | contig 10618 bp, 10 predicted proteins | sample 1588221 | NCBI WGS metagenome assembly OIYR01 (sample SAMN03283292) | human gut metagenome | biome: human-associated habitat; material: feces | host: Homo sapiens | place: Peru | collected 2012 | reverse complement strand
AAACAATAACAAACTGCACTCGGAGAAGTTTATATGGAAGGAATTCTGGACAGGAGTTCGACTCTCCTCATCTCCACCATAAAACGTTGAAAGGAAAATCATAAGCATGAATATGGATATGAAGAAAAAAATATTTTGGTCAGTAATAATATCAATTTCGGTAATTATTGTTTTATTATTAGTTGCAATTATCATTTTAAATAGCAAAAAAGAAACAAGACCATATAATGGTCCAGTTACCAACAAAAATAACACAACAAACACAACTGAAGAACCTGATAATGAAGTTGATAATTCTACTGAAAATACAATAACAGATGATAGAAAAGATATAGAAGGAGAAATTACATACGAAACAACATCTGATGGAGGAACAATACCAATTCCACCAACATTTAAATATGTTGAAGGGGATTCTCAAACAGGAGCTGTAATAGAAGACGAAGATGGAAATCAATTTGTATGGGTTCCAGTATCAGATTATAATTCATATCATAGGCAATATTTTTTAAATAATGGTGAAGAAGAAAAAAATAAAAATGATTCAGAAACAACTCTTGAAGATGAAAATATATATGATATAAATGCATATAATGATGAATTTGATGATTCAATAAGAAATTATAAAGGATTTTATATAGCAAGATATGAAGCTGGAAAAGAAAGAAGCAATGGAAAATCAATATTAGTTTCAAAACCAAATGTTTTGCCATGGACACAAATTGTTTGGGAAGAAGCAAGAAAACAATCATTAAAAATGTATAAAGAGAATGATTTATTCCAAACAGATTTAGTAAATAGTTATGCTTGGGATACAATTTGTAATTGGATAAGAGATTGTGGATACAATATAGATGACTCAACAGAATATGGAAATTATCAAAATAGTGCAAATGGAACCAAAAAAGTTATGGAAACAGCAAGCAATGATAGATGGAAAACAAATAATATTTATGATATGGCAGGAAATGCTTGGGAATACACAACTGAAGAGTGTGGAGAACATGATAAAAAACATATTGGAAGAGGCGGAGATTATTTAAACGATGGTGATAAATATCCAATATCAACAAGAGGGACATCATCTGATGAATCAAATTTAGACGTTGGTTTTAGAGTAGTGTTATACTTAAAATAGACATTGACATTACTTTTGAAATAAATATATAATAAAGACATGCAAAAGAAAAAGTGAGGTATTGAAATGAAAGAAAAAATGAAATTTTTTAAAAAATTTTCAGAAAAATTCAAATCATTAGATGAATCAAAAAAGAAAAAAATATTAATTTCAGGAATAGCAATAGTTGTGATAATTATATTAGCAATTATAATAGCCATTGTTTCTAGCAAAATAGGTGCTGCAGATAAAAAATCTGGAAATCTAAAAAATGATGGTTTTGCTACTGGAAAAGGAAATACAGCATATATTAGTACTTCTGTAATAACTGCTTCAAATGAAGCAACAAAAGGATTACTTGAAGTAACACCAAAAAATACAACAAAAGTAATTGATGAAAGTGAATATGTAAAATCAGTAAATTTATATAAAGGAAAATTATATTATTTAGCAATTAATAAAACATCAACTGGAAAATACACAAGACAAGTTGTTAAAATAAATCTAAATGGTGAAAACAGAGAAGTTTTAGTTGACAATATTGAAACAACATCAATTGGTAATGATACATTAAATATTAGTGATGGGTGGATATATTTCTTAAATGGAGATTCAGAATTAGAAAAAGTAAAAATAAGCAATACAGATAAAAGACAACCAGTATCAAAAGAAGAAAAAATTTCATATTTCCAAATTTCAGGAAAATATATATATTATATAACTGCAGATGATGAATTCAAAAGAATGAAAAAAGATGGATCTTCAGAAGAAAAAATTTCAAATGGAATTGGAAAATTCCAAGTAGTTGCAGATGAAGTTTATTATATAAGCAAATCAGATAAAAGTTTAATGAAATTTGATTTAAATGGAAATGATCGTAAAGAAACAAAAGTTATAGAGAGAAAAGTACAAGCATTTAATATATATGAAAAAACAATTTATTATGCAGTAAATGAAGAAAATGATGGTGGTGAACAAGCACTATATAAAATGAAATTAAATGGAAAGAAAAATGAAAAGATTGTTGATTTATCTAGTGCAAATGTAGTAATCGGAGTTTCTGGAAAATGGATCTACTATACAGATAAAGTAGATGATTCACCATATTATTATGCAATATATAGAGTACAAGCAGATGGAAAGAATAAAGAAAAAGTAAATATATAAAACAAATTTGTAAGCGGACTTGTACATTTAAAGGTCCGCTTATCTTATAAATTCCGAAATATAAAAAAGGAGAAGATTGTGAATTTAGGAACAATTGCATTTAACAAAGAAGTATTTAATTTAGATTTAATGAATTCAGAAGAACTAGAGCTTTTACTAGAACATATTGAGAAAGAGAAGAATAAGGTAAAAAAAGAATTTAGAAAAAATTTAAAATAAAGGGGCTTTAAAGTATTGTGAGTGAAAATGAAATAAAAGAAAATAAAAAAATAGAAGAGTTGACAAGTGCTTGGGAAAAATTATTAAAAGATCAAGCTATTATTTCTGCTGCTATTCAATACAAAAAAAGTCAAGAAACTATTAATCAAAAGATTGAGAATGAGAATGCAGCAATTTCATATGGAATAAAAATAATAAATAAAAAAGTAATTGAAAATATGAATAAGTATACTGAGGTAGAAAATGAATTTACATCATTAATTGAGCAATATAAAAACAACTTATATGGACTTTGCCAATATCATGATACTCAAATTGTAATGGGATACACCAAAATATTTGAAGAAGAATTAAAGCAATGCAGAATGTATAAAGAAATTTTCTACTTACAAGAGGAAGAAAATAGTGCAAAGAAGAAACTAGATAATAGTGATGATGAAATAAGAGAAAAAATTTGCAATATCGAAGACGAAATATCAAAAAGCGAGTTAAAAGTTAGAAGAATACGACCAACACTAAGAAAGAAAATATTAACAAAAGAACAGGAACTTATTTCAGCAATGGAATCAGAAGAAAAAGAAATTCAAAAAGAAACAATCAAAGGACCAAGAATTTTTAATAAAGCAACAAAATTTTTCTTAGGAAAAATAAATCCAACTAAATTAATTCAAAAAAATGTATTTAATGGCTTAAAAAATAGAATTGACAAATTTAATGAAACAGAAAATACAGTAAAAAAGGCAAATGAAAAATACAAAGAGGAAAATATTTTAGAAACTATAAATAAAATTGCTGAAGAATAGTGGAGGAAAAATGACAAAAGAAGAAAAGAAAGAAAATGAAGAAGTTATAAAAATTGATTTAAAAACAGTGATAATGCTAGTTTCAGTTTTGATAATAATTTTAATAATATTCCTTGTTATTTATAAAAATGAGGCAACAAAAGTAGAAAAAATGCCTGAAATCACGCCAGACGAACAGACAATAAATATAACAGACTTTAATGAAGATGATGCTATTAAGTTACTTTCAAGTTATTTAGAAGAAAAATCATTGGCAATGTCTAGTCCACAAGCATTATTAGAAAAGTATGGATATGCAACTAATAAAGAATTTGCAAGTTATGAAAAGAACGCTGATGAAACATTTATAAAAACTGATATAATATACGAAGATATAAGAACAAAAATGCAAGATTACATAACAAAAGATTTATTTACTAAAGAATTTAAGAATCTATACAAATCATCAAATGGAGTTACACATGTAGCTAATTTAAATAATACAAAACAAAAATATACAATAACACGTCATGAATTAGATAGCAGTAAAAATAAACCTACAATTCAAGTATGGTATACAACAACTCAAGATGATGTAACATCAGTTGAAAAAAATATGAAAGTTGAATTCAGTCAAGTTAATGGAAAATGGATTATTTCAAATATTAGTTAAAACACCTTGAAAAATAATTTAAAAGGTGCTAAAATAGTAAACATAATTGAGAAAGTCAAAGAAAAAGCTAAGTAGATTTAGGAAAAATATAGAAAGAGAAAATAAGTATTAGCTGAAAGCTTATTATATATTCTAAATCGAAGATTCACTTTGGAGATGCTATATCAAAAATATAGACGTTTGCAACGTTACAGCAATAATGAGGTTAAATTTAGATTAATGAATTTAGGTGGTACCACGGTATGTTATAAGCATTTCGTCCTATTATGGGATGAAGTGCTTTTTGTTTTATATTAGAAAAATTTTAATATAGAACATTAAGTTGTACAGAAAATTTATTACAAAATTTAAATTATGAAAAATTATGAGAATTCATAACACAAATAAATTAAAATAGGAGGGAAAACTTTGAAAGAACAAATTGAAAACTTAAAAAATCAAGCTTTAGAAGAAATTGCAAAATCAGAAAGCTCAAAAGAATTAAACGATTTAAGAGTTAAATACTTAGGAAAAAAAGGGGAACTAACAAGCATATTAAGAGGAATGGGAGAATTATCACCTGAAGAAAGACCTAAGATGGGTGCTTTAGTTAATTCAGCCAAACAAGAAGTTGAAAATGAAATTCAAGAAAAAGAAAAAGAATTAGCTAAAAAAGAATTACAAGAAAGATTAGAAAAAGAAGAAATCGATATAACATTACCTAGCCAAAAAATAAGAAGAGGAAGTAAACATCCATTAAATAGAGTAATAGAAGAAGTTGAAGATTTATTCGTATCAATGGGATATGATGTGGTTTCAGGACCAGAATTAGAAACAGATGAATATTGCTTTGAAAGATTGAATTTACCAAAAGGACATCCAGCAAGAGATATGCAAGATAGTTTTTATATTACACCAGAATATTTATTAAGAACACAAACATCAGCAGTTCAAGCAAGAACAATGATGGCAAATAAGGAAAAAACTCCAATCAGAGTAATAGTTCCAGGAAAAACATTTAGAAGAGAAGATGATGCAACACACTCACATCAATTCAATCAAGTTGAAGGTTTAGTAGTTGATAAAAACATTTCACTAGCAGACTTAAAAGGTACTCTTGAAGTATTCATGAAAAAAATGTTAGGACAAAATACAGAATTAAGATTCAGACCAAGTTATTTCCCATTCACAGAACCATCTTATGAAGTTGATGTAACATGCTTCAAATGCGGCGGAAAAGGATGTAATTTGTGTAAACAAACTGGATGGATTGAACTATTAGGTTCAGGAATAGTACATCCAAATGTATTAAAAATGAACGGATACGATCCAGAAGAATATTCAGGATTTGCATTTGGTGTTGGACTTGACAGATTAGCTATGTTTAAATACGGAATTACAGACATTAGATTACTTTATCAAAATGATGTTAGATTCTTAAAACAATTCGATAGAAAGGATGAAGAAAATGAAATTAAGTATTAATTTTTTAAAAGATTATATTGATTTAGATGAAGATATAGACGTAAAAAAATTAGCAGAAGACATGACAAATGCAGGTAACGAATATGATGAAGCTGGAAAATTAATTAATGCAAGTAAACTAGTTATAGGTGAAATCGTTGAATGTAAAGAACACCCAGATTCAGATCACTTACACTGTTGCAAAGTAAATGTAGGAAAAGAAGTTCTAGATATTGTATGTGGAGCACCAAATGCTAGAAAAGGAATTAAAGTAATAGTTGCATTAGATGGAGCACAACTACCAGGTGGAACAATCAAATGTGGAACAATAAGAGGAGAAGTTTCAAATGGAATGATGTGTTCAATTGCAGAATTAGGATTGGAAAATAAATTCTTATCTGAAGAAGATAAAGCAGGAATTCACGAATTACCAGCAGATGCACCAATAGGTGAAGACCCAATAGCATATATGAAATTAGATGATCAAGTAATTGATTTTGATTTAACAGCAAATAGAGGCGATTTATTAAGCATTTTAGGAATGGCATATGAAGTAGGAGCAATATATGATAAAAAAGTAAAAGATATAGATTTAACACACAAAGAAAATAATGAAAACGTAAATGATACATTTAAAGTAAAAGTAAACACAGATAATTGTTCAATATTCTTAGCTAAAAAAGTAAAAAATGTTGAAATAAAAGAAAGCCCAGATTTTATAAAATCAAGATTAATAGCATCAGGAATAAGACCAATAAACAATGTAGTAGATATTAGTAACTATGTAATGCTAGAAACAGGACAGCCACTACACTTCTATGATGCGGATTGCTTAAAAGGATGTCTAGAAGTTAGAATGGCAAATAAAGATGAAAAATTAACAACTTTAGATGGAATAGAAAGAGCACTAAAACCAGAAGATATAGTTATTTCAGATGGAGAAAAAGCAATAGGATTAGCAGGAGTTATGGGAGGACTAGAAACTGAAATAACAGATAAAACAAAAAATATAATCATTGAATCAGCTATATTTGATAGTGTAAAAGTAAGAAGAACATCAAACTCAATATTAAGAAGCGAAGCAAGTAACAGATTTGAAAAAGGTTTAGATTCAAACAGAACATACATGGCTATGGAAAGAGCATGTCACTTACTTGAAAAATATGCGAATGCTGAAGTAGTTGGTAATATTGCAAAATATGATACAACAGAAAAAGAAGATAAAAAAATAGACATAACAGTTGAGAACATAAATAGAATTTTAGGAATGGAAATTTCAGAAGAAGAAATAATAGATGTGTTCAGAAAATTAGGATTCACAACATCAGTAAAAGATGATGTAATTACAGTAAGTGTTCCAAGAAGAAGAATCGACATTTCAATAAAAGAAGATTTAATTGAAGAAGTAGGACGTATTTATGGAGTTAATAATATAAAAGGAAAATTACCTAGTATATTGCCAAAGATGGGAAGCTATGATAAATGCACAAGACAAATTAGAAACAAAATGGTTGACCTAGGATTAAGTGAAACATTATCTTACGTATTAGTCCCAGAATATGAAAGCAAAATGTTTACAAAAGATGATACAGAAAAAGTTAAATTATTAGCACCATTGTCAGAGGATAAAAACACATTAAGACATAGTTTATCAATAGCATTATATAAAATTTATGAGTATAACAAAGCAAGAAATAACAAAGATGTAGCTATTTTTGAAATAGGTAAGACATTCCAAAAAGTTGAAGAAGAATATTCAGAAACAAAGAAATTGGCAGCATTAATGTCAGGAGAATATTATCTAGGAATAGATAAAAAGAAGGTAGATTTCTATGTAATTAAAGGTGTTGCTGAAGAAATACTAGATTACTTGGGATACAATGGAAGATATAGTTTTGTAAGAAATCTAGAAAAATTACCTGAAGAACTACATCCAGGTCAATCAGCTATAATATCAGTAAACAATGATATGGTAGGAATCATAGGAAAAATACACCCACAAGTAGAGAAAGAAGATGTATATATTCTTGAAATTGATTTAGACAGACTTTTAAGTAAAAGAGTTGGAAAAATGAAGTATAAAGAGATTTCAAAATTCCCAAATATTAAGAAAGATTTAAGTATAGTAGTAGATGCAAAATTACCATCACAAGAAATTGGAATGAAAATAAAGAAATTAGCGGGTTCAGCATTAGAAAGCTATGAAGTATTTGCCGTATATACAGGAAAAGGAATTGAAGAAGGAAAGAAGAGTATATCATTCTCATTAACATTTGGAAAATCAGATAGAACTTTAACAGATGATGAAATAAATGAAGTAATGAATAAAATAATTGCAGGTCTTGAAAAAGATTTAAAAGCAGAATTAAGATAATCAAGCATTATAGGAAAAATATATTAGAATGGCAGGCATAGATAAAAATATAAGAATTAATCAATTAGATTAGAAAAGAATTATAAAACATAATAAAAAGGAAATAGGGTCGCTCGAAACCGAGCGACCCTTCTGGTGTAAGGACGAGCTCTGAGTGCTACTCAGACCTCCAATACAGTTACAACCTACTCGACCACATGACACCGTAGATACTTCCTGCCTGTACGAAGACAGTGACCTTTGAACCTTCTTTAGCGTTAAGCCAAAAGTCGTCAAATAGTCTTGAGAAAGTATACGGATCGAAACTATACGAGCCAAGTTCAGGAAAAGTCAAGAAGATCTCAGCTTTAGCCAAGTCGTCTAATTTTCCAACTCTTCTGACGGACTCAATAACAGTTTCGACAGAACCGTTACGTGCTGCCATAGTCAATCCCCTCCTCTCATAAAGTTGCCAATTTTTCCATAAAGAATAAACCAGAGAGGCTTTATTCAATAAAGAATGTCTACATTATAACACATAAACTGTGAAAAATAAAGGAAAAATTAAAAATCACAGTTTTTTGGTGTTCTAGGGAATGGGATAACATCACGAATATTTTGCATACCTGTAATATACATCATTAATCTTTCAAATCCTAAACCAAATCCAGAGTGAGTGATACTACCATATCTTCTTAAATCTAAATACCACCAGTAATCTTCTTTATTTAGTCCAAGTTCTTTCATTCTTACTTCAAGTTTTTCTATATCATCTTCTCTTTGGCTACCACCAATTAGTTCACCAATACCAGGAACTAATAAGTCAGTAGCAGCAACCGTTTTACCGTCATCATTTTGTTTCATATAAAAAGCTTTAATATCTTTTGGATAATCAGTAACAAAAACAGGTTTACCAAAAACAACTTCGCTTAAATATCTTTCATGTTCAGTTTGAATATCAGTACCCCAAGTAACAGGATATTCAAATTTATCATTATTTTTTTCTAACTCTTTAATTGCATCAGTATAAGAAATTCTACCAAAATCAGAATTCATTACATTCGTTAATCTTTCAATTAAACCAGGACTAATAAATTTATCAAAGAATTCCATTTCTTCAGGAGCATTAGCTAAAACATCTTTAATAACATATTTAAGCATATCCTCAGCTAAATCCATATCATCTTTTAAATCAGCAAAACAAAGTTCAGGTTCGATCATCCAGAATTCAGCAGCATGTTTTACAGTGTTAGAGTTTTCAGCTCTGAAAGTTGGACCAAATGTATAAACATTTCTAAATGCGAATGCATAAGTTTCAACATCCAATTGACCACTTACTGTTAAGTGAGCAGGACGAGCAAAAAAGTCTTGAGAATAATCCATATTACCATTATCATCTTTAGGTAAATCATTTAAATCAGCAGAAGTAACAGTAAACATCTCTCCGGCACCTTCACAATCGCTTGAAGTAATTATTGGAGTATGTACATAAACAAATCCACGTTCTTGGAAAAATTTATGAATTGCAAAAGAAATAACAGAACGAACTCTAAAAGTAGCATTAAAAGTATTTGTTCTTGGACGTAAATGTGCTACTGTTCTTAAATATTCAAAAGTATGTCTTTTCTTTTGAAGTGGATAATCATTATCAGCTTGATTAAAAATTTCAATATTCTCAGCTTGTATTTCAAAAGGTTGTTTAGCATTTTCAGTTTTTACTAAAGAACCACTTACAATAATTGAAGATGAAATAGATAGTTTTCTAATATCTTCAAAATTAGAAAGAGAATCATTAAATACAACTTGTACATTTTTAAAGAAAGAACCATCATTAAGTTCTATAAAACCAAATGTTTTAGAATCTCTAAGTGTCTTTACCCATCCAGAAACTTTAACAGAAGTATTTACATATTTATCTGTGTTTCTGAATAAGTCTTTAATTAAAATAAAATCTTTATTCATAAAAAAACTCCTCATAATATTATAATATAGACATTATATAACATTTTAGGAGAAAAACAAGAGAAATACGCAAATTAGAATTTTACAAAAATATATTGAAAAAAATTTTTTATATGATAAAATAAAGAAAATTTGTTTGGTACGGAGGAAGAATATGTACGCATATATAAAAGGAACTTTAGAAGAAAAATCGACTGATTCAATAGTAGTTGAAACAGCTGGAATAGGATATAAAATTTATGTTTCAGAACATACAATGCAAAAGCTTGGAGAAATAGGAGAAAAGGTAAAAATATATACACATTATCATGTTAGAGAAGACAATATAAGTTTATATGGTTTTCTAAGCAATGAAGAATTAAAAATGTTTGAATTATTACTTCGGAGTAAGTGGAATAGGAGCAAAAACAGCAATAGCAATGCTTTCAAATATAACTCCATCAAAATTTGCATTAGCAATAATATCAAATGATTTAAAAACATTAATACAAAATGGAGCTGATTTTTATCCATCACTAAAAGGTCAAAAATCTATTACAACACTTTTGGCAGATCCACAATTTGTATCTGATGTTGTAATTCCTAAAATAGAAAGTAAAGGAATAGGTAATATAGAGCAATTTATTTCACAAAACAAAAAAACTATAACTCCGTTAGATGTAGAAAAAGCAACGAGTGGGGTTACAAGAGAAGGAATAAATGCGATGACAAACGAAATAAGAGGAGAACTTACTCCAGGACGAGATGATAAAGGAATTGAACAATAGGGAGGATTTTTGAATGAACCGATATGACACACACGGATGAGTGTACAGTCACCACTTGTCGTACTGATTTATAGTGCGAAAAGGAGGCGGCTTTTTTTATGGCAAGTCAAGTAATGAGAATCACATTGAAGGCTT
>OIYR01001694.1_pt1 | contig 10631 bp, 10 predicted proteins | sample 1588221 | NCBI WGS metagenome assembly OIYR01 (sample SAMN03283292) | human gut metagenome | biome: human-associated habitat; material: feces | host: Homo sapiens | place: Peru | collected 2012 | reverse complement strand
GGCAGGTGCGCTCTTTGGAGCGGCATCGGCAGCAGGTGCAGAGGTAGAGCTATTGAATTCTTCACTCTTCACTCTTCGTTCTTCACTTCCTACTCCTCCTAGCTTCACCTTCTGTTTGCCAGCCTTGACAGGTTGTTTCATTTCTACCTCGAATGGGATGCCATTCACGGTCACGTTGGCGATATTGCCTTCTATATCTTGTATTTCGACCTCGTAATCGACGCCTTTTACTTTGTATTCGTACTTCATGTTAATGAATAATTTATAATGAATAATTTATAATTAGGCTTGCGCCCTTCATGCTATTGAGTGCTTCACTTTTCACTCTTCGTTCTTCACTTAACATTGTTGAATCTCGGAGCGTTCCATCTCGTCTGCTTAGGCTTGATGGTGATGATGCCTGGTTCGATGTCGTGTACATCCTCCAGGTATTCTTTCAGGGCGAGCGAGATAACAGCCATGTAGATTTCCTTGTCGATACCCTTGGTGGTCAAGCCGTCCTTGAGCATCACGTTGGTCTTGTGTCCCAGTTCGGTTGTCACCTCTATCGTCTTTTTGCCCGTCCTATATAATAAGGTGGCGTGCTTCTCCGTGGCAGCAGCGATGCGTTGCTTGTGCTTCATGTAGGCACCGAAGAGCCAGAAGAAGATGAAGAGGAGGGCAAGACAAGAGAAGACGATCCCCATGGAGAGGATGGCGATGCCATAGCCGTGAGGGTCGGTCTTCTTGAGTATCTGTGGCTTGCTGAGTCCAGTGGCTTGTGGAAGATAGCCTGGGGTGACATCTGTCTCATCACAAATGCTCCAAGTCTTGAGGTCACGGCTGAGAGCGTATGATTCGTTGGCTTTCAACCATGGGATGCTGATGGAATCTATCAAGTCAACGGCATTTCCATCATATAGGGCTATCCAATTGCTAGAGGCGTGATAGTCTTCTGCCAATTCCTTGGATGGCCAAAGACTGAGTGTGAACTGGAAAGGACCCGTCTCTGCGTTTAAGATTTGGCTATACTCGGATTTTCCCTGTTGGGAGAAATACTCCCTGCCTTTCGCCCAATAATAACGATCATATACCAGGAGGCTCTTCTTGCCAGCTAGGGAAGTGCGGACATCGTTGTTGGGGAGAGCGACCATGAACTTGCGGCGTTCCTCGGGCGACATCTTCTTGTCGAGCACTCTGCGGTCGGTGGTGAGAAACATGCCACGAACGTTGTAGGTGGTAAAGGAAGTGTTCGACAATTCCACCCAAGCCTTGTGCATTCCAAACTCATCCACGATACTTTTTTGGTTGTTTGTCATCACTTCCGTAATGCGGATGCTTTTGGCCCCTTGTGCCCAAGTGGACAAGGAGGCGACGACAAACAAGCTAAGTATAATTCCAAATTTCTTCATAAGCATACTTATTAATTAGGTTTGTAATATTCAGGTTGCTTTATGCAAAGATATGAAGAATTTTGAAATATTCCATCAAAAAAATGTGCAAAAAATCTTATATGTTCCACATTTTTATAGTTTTCAATATATTTTAGCTAAAAGTTAATAGATTGAAAGCAAAAAAAGTGTGCCATATCGGGATGACACACTTTCTTTTGATTTTCGGGAGGAGCATCCACTAAAATGAGATGCCTTTGCTGCTAGTACTCCTTGACGTTGCCGCCTTCCTCCGACCCAGTGCTGGAAGAACCGCCTCCTGTAGATGAGCTACCGCCAGGGTTGCTGCTTCCACCGCCGCTAGGGGTCGTAGGGGTTGTGCCGCTATCGGAGCCTCCTGTGCTAGGCTTTTCCTCTGCGCCAGTCGAGGTGGAGGCTTTCTTGGTGTTAGCCTTTCTCACGCTGGCAGCACTGTTGAGGTTGGCACTGTTCAAGGTACCCGTAGCACGTGCACGGAGCTTGACACCAGCGATGTTGGTGGCAGCGTTGAAAGCCTCCTCGGAGTCGGCGCCCTCCTTGTTCTTGATACCCACGGAGAAGATAGCCAAATTGTCGATCTTCACATTCTTGCCCTGAAGGAGCATCTCCTTGATGCACTTCACCATACCGGTCATCATACCCAGGCACATAGCCTCGGAGAATCCGGTGTTGTGCTCCTCCATGTGATGAGCGAGTGCTGCGAGATCTACGGTCTCATCAGCCACTGGATAAGCGAACCACTTGCCGCAGACAGAACTCTTCTTGTTCTTGTTCTGCATCAAAATAAACTTAATCATAAGACATTAAAAATTTTGAGTTAATTACTGCCGATTCCGCTCTCCCTAGAGGGGGCTTTCACCCTTTGGAGGATATTCTTCTCCAAGTCTTCCGCCCCTTTCGGGAGAGTTTCATCAGGTAACCCCTTTTGGATTACATTGCAAAGATACGACATTTCCGTAGGCCGTTCGTACGATGCCGTACGATGCTTGCGATAGCGTACCTTTTGAGGAGATTCCGCATCTTGTTCATCTCCTCTCTTGTTGTTTTCATCCTCCGCCTGTTATGGATAGCCGAGGAAGTCCACGATGAGCTGCACCTCTCGGGCGGTGAAATACTTGGCGGTCTTGCGATAGCCCAGTTTCTGCAGTCCCTCCACCAACTCTGGTATTCTCTTCACCCACGCCATCAGGTGGTTGACTGCCGTGTGACTGCTGTTGGCAGTAGGGAAGTAGAGCAGTGCAAGTTCCGACTTGCCGTATGCTCTGATTTTGATGTCTTCTGTCATATTTATTGAATTTATAAATTTATCATTTATGATTTGAAATTTATTATTTCGTTATAACTATGCTACTTTTCCTCCGTAAGTATGGTACTTGGGAGGGGAAAGTATGATGGTTAGGCTCTCTGACGGCTTCTCCGAGGATGACATCGGCAATGTCGGTGTTGGTCTCGTATTGCTCCATGAAGTTAACTATCTGGTAGTTGTCGATTCCGCTCTCTTTCATGCAGCAAGCCCATTTCCCATACTCGCCGCTGTCGGGGAAGACCATCAACTTGCGCCCTTTCAGTGGCTGCAACTTGGAGGCTTGCAGATTGCCGCATCCCCCTGTCGCCATCCACAGGTGTTGCGGATATTGACAGGCGCAGACGAGTGCCGTCTTCTCGCTCTCCACGATGCACACCGTCTTCTGGGGATAGTAGGGCAGGAGGTGCAACCCGAAGAGCACCTTGTCGGTCTCTGATAATTGTGGTCCCACACGAGCTTTTTCACAGATGGAACGCATGGAGTTTCCCCATCCGCTCACTCGATGTCCGTCTTTCTGGTAGGCCATCAACTTGGCATCGTGTACTTGCAACTGTTCGTCTATCTGCCAGAATATCACCGCCTTGCCATAGTTGATGCCTCGGACGACGATGTCGTATGAGGTGCCGCCCACGAAGTATTCCAAGAGCACTTGGTGGATGAGTTCAGGGACGAAAGGCAATCGCTCAAACCAATTTCTGAAGGTGCTGCTACGGTCGGTGCCTTCCTCTGCCCAGGAGAGGGGGAAGAACTCGGTCTGTGGCGGCTTGCTCGCCATCGGTCTTTCTGCCGTTTGGCACTTGCTGGCATCCCTTTGCCACTTCTTGTCCTCCTGCCATCTTCGCCCCATTCCCACCAGTGGCTTTCCGTTGATGTACTCGGGCTGGTATGCCTTGCCGTGCATTCTGTCGGGGTGGTCACGGAAGAACTCTCGGGGCGGATAGTGGTAGCCGCACGAGGCAGTGTGGTCGCACTTTCCGCAATTCTCGTCCAGGTATTCTCCAGTATCGGCATCCACGTATCGGGTGAAGCACTTCTTGCGTCCGCACTGGGGACAGACAAAGCGGTTGCTGCCGCCAGCCTTGTATCGCTCCAAGATGAATTTTATTGATTCTTGTATCATATTCTTATCGTTTTATACTTGTATCAGAGTGTATCATTTCCGAACTGAAACAAAATGTATAGTAAATGCTTGTGATATAGGTAGTTATCTTGTTCCACCTATGAAACAGATTAATGTTTCAGAATATAGGTTCTGTTTCATTTTTGTTTCACTTTTGGTACATTCTAACTTCTTGATAATCATAATATTAATATTAATTTTGTTTCAAATATGGAAGATACGTTTCTGAAACAAGACTAGTTAATTGTTATTGAAACAGAGTGTTGTCTTCGATGGTGTTGGAACGTTTATTCCCATCGTTTTTCGTGTTATTGCACTTGGACTTTTTTACACTCTTGCTCAACCCTTTGCTTTTGGCGATGCGAGCTACAGTGGCAAGGCTGGTACCTACCAACTCTGCTATGTCTCTGTACGGCATTCCATTGGGCTTTTTCAGCTCCTTGATAACGTCTTGCTCCAGCTCCGCCTTTTCGTCACGGCTTCTTGGCAGGTGGGTGCGCTCCTCGTCATAGTCGCCATATTCGAAGTGCAGCCAGTCATCGTTTATCGTGAGACGAAGTTCCTGTACGTTCTTGTAGTCAAGTTCGATAGGGAAAGAGCGGTACTTCAACTGGATGATGTATCTGGCACTCTTGTCTTTCTTCGACTTGTTGAGGCCTATCACGTTGTCGGCAAGGTTGCTGAGTATCTTGCTACCAGCCAAGTCGTTGAGCGATAGAGGGTCGCAAGGCTTTCGCTTAGGCACGTGGGCGAGGATGAGCATCGTCCAGTTGTGTGTCATTCTCAGGCTGATGAGTTGCAGCATGATGTTGCCAGCCTCGCCGCCTTCCTTGGAGTTGATGCAGAGGTTGGTGAGGTTATCCACTATCACCACCTCTATCTGGTTCTCCACGGCGATGCGTTGTATCTCGTCCAGGATGTGGCTTTGGTCGGTCACGTCGTGCATCAAGGTGTAGTCGATGTTGGCGATGAAGAGGTTCTTTGGCACGGCTTTGTTTTGGAATCTCTTCGCCCACTGCTGTTGCGACAACTCGAAGTTGACGTAGAGCACACGCTTTTTGTGGGGCTCTCCTTGCTCCCCAACAGTTCCTTGTCCCATTCCGCTCGCAACGTCATAGCCTTGCTCCGCTACTTCGCAAGCGATTTGCATGGCGAGTGTTGACTTTCCGAGACCCGTGTCTCCGAAGAGGATGGTAGTCTCGTGCTCCACGAGGATATGAGGGATGAGTTCCTTAGGAGCCTCCATCTTCTTACCTTCCTCGATGTAGTCGTAGAAGGGGTCGAAGGTGATGAAGCTCTTTTCTAGCTTCTCCTGCATCTTGTCCTTGATGACTGCATTTACATCTTTGTTGACAAGAGCATCTAGTTGCTGCTTGTCATTTACATATACCATATTATTGTCTGCCATAATCTTGAAATTTTGAGTTAATCACAGTTCCACATTCTTCTTGCCCCTTGCGTCTGCGGTAGGCAATGGCGAGTGGATTTTCGCCATGGAGGAAGTAGTCGCAGACTACTTCGCCGATGTGTCGAGGCAAAGGCATATCTTTCTGGTAGCTGACACAACCTTCCGTTATGATTCTGTTCATAATAATATCCTTTCCGACTGTACCCTTTGTTACGCAAAAGGGGAGTCTAGCTTTGCCAAGGAAGCGTAACTGACCTTAGGACCTCTCATGGTCGTTTTCCTTGTTGAAGCTGGTGCAAAAATACATAGGAAGGCTGAGACTGACAAATTTTAAAATAGTGCTGTATAAACAAATGTATTCTGAACTTTATATAAAAAAATAGTCAGTCTTCGTGTTTGGAATATAGATTGGAACAAAGTTAAGACAGCAGGAGTGCAAATTCTTAACTTTTTGGATTTTTGATGCTTCGATTCTTAAGTTTTAAAAAAGTTCAGAATATGAGGAGCCATATAATACAAAAAGAACAGAATACATAATTGCTATGATTCTGTTCTCTATTGTTTTAGGCGAATGTTGTAATCTCAACTTTTTGGGTAAAAAAATGTTAAGTATTGGCGAAGGCTTCAAAATCATCAAAATAAGAAGTAATCTTTGCCTGTTGGTTGTTTAATGCGCTCATAATGCTTTTGTATTTGGGCATTTGTAAAAGAGCATCTTTAAGTTGATTTGTAAGATAATCGATGAAGTCTTTGTAATGTGCTCTCCCAACGTGACACCAAATCATAAAGCTTGCGATATAAACAGCTTTGATAGCATACTTCTCAGAATTAGCAACCTTTAGTTTCGGTAAATCAGCGTTATTTACCATAGCCTTGATAGCTCGTCTGACCTTTATTTTTACAAACTCATAATCTTCTTCTTTAGTCCAAATTTTAGATTCCTCTACTGTTAGGTCATTAGACATCCCTCTCATCATGACATCTTTGAATACACGAATTTTGTAATCGTTTGGAGTAATAGCATGATATAGTTGTCTTCTTAACTCTTTTATGTTTTTAGCCTCTTTGCGTCTTTTTTCAAAATCAGCACTTGTGAGTTTGGTAGCTATCAAGCCAAGACTCTTTTGCGTTTCTATGGCAAATTCTTCTAAATCCTTTCTGCATTCTTGGTCTATAAACTTGAGAAGTTCGTCATCATCTCTAATTCTTTGCTCTTCATCTAAAAGTTCTTTGCTGCAAGTTATGACATTTTCAACAATCTCCATATATTCGCCAAGCAAACCTAAAAGATTTTTTACGTATTCTGGATAGGTGTCTGGGAAAAAGTCCTTGCTGTAAGGAGTATTGTTGCACAATAGAGATTGTTTTAAAGTGTAGGTAGTGGAGCTGTACATACCAGCAGCACGATGGCTATTCCTAGGGCAGAACGTTTTTATGCTCTCTCTGATTTCAATAATTGTGCTTTTTATCGTGTTGTATAACTGATGAGGAGTGGACAGGCAGTTTTTGTCCTTGGAGGGATAGGTGTAGTTGTATTTCTCCTTAAGTTTTTGTAAGTTAGAGTAGTCTCTTTGAGCTTTAGGGATTGCTATGCGTAGTTCGGCAGCATAAGCTTCACAATCTTCTTTGCATCTCAACTTGATACCTATGCCGCTCATAGCACGATCTTTATCATAGCTAGGAATGTATTTGCCCAAAAGAGCAAATGTTTCCTCGTTTTTCCCAAATTTTAAATTTGTAATCATATCTTTTACTTATAGTTTTCTTTGCCAGCCTTTAGCAAAGGTTAATTAGAATTCCTCCTTTCAAGGCTGAGCCAAGAAAGACGGTGGAGATAATAGGGTACTGAATGTTATCCAACTTAGGCTTATCGTCCACCAGTTGCCTACAAAGTTACATTTTTATTTCGAGAATAAAGAAAAAAGTATGACAAAAATGTAGAGAATCAAGAAAAATAGCATTTTTTAATAAATATTTGGGGTTTGAGCGATTAAAGTCTTGCATGATCAATACTTTTAGAATTGCATCTGAAAACGGAATGGTTTCTCTGATAAAGAACTAAGAATAAGCAAATTGCGTGAAATTTTGAAGAGTGGAATAGGAGATATGTCCAATGAATGAAAATAAAATTCATAAGCCTGTCTTGATTGATAGGTTGTTGTGATGACTGCTGGTTGTTGTGATGATGTCGTCACCTAGTACTGCTGCGATTTTAGCAATCGTAGCAATCGTAAGGTTGTGAGTGCCGCTCAACCATCTGCTCACCTCAGTCTCTGTTACCCCAAGTGCCTTTGCTAGGTCTCGTTGCTCCATTCCTTGTTTTGCCATTACGTCAAATATTCTGTTGGCAATAGCTACACAGAAATCCACCTGCTTGTTGGTTTCTGTGGGGGTGGTGTTGCGGATGGCATCCATTATTTTATTGGTCTTCATATATCCTTATATTTTGATAATTAAACACCTATCCAATTACGATAAATAGGATAACCGATAAAGGGTGTTAGCAAGCAGCAAAGTACCATACACACCAATAAGTAGCCAGGATTGGGAGTCTTTGCCAGAAAGAATGACAATGGTATTGATACGAAGAACAATATTATATATATTACGCCTATAGTTCCCATAATCCAAAGTTTAATAATTTACGAAGGCGAAAGTACGATTTTAATTTTGAATAACCAAATATTTTTGAGTTTTTATTTCTATTTGATGTCATTTATTTCATTTTTCCTCTTTTTTCTTTGCCCATTCCGATTCTTTTTATTACTTTTGCAGAGTGGGAAGGCTATTAGTTCCCATTCAAATTATAGTTAATATCAAAAAACAAAAATAAGAAACAGACATTTATAATATTACGACATATTATTAACAAGAAGCATTAGCTATTATTTCGCGTTCTGCTAAAAGCGTAGGAAACTTTAAGTGATATAAGAACAACCGAATAATAGGTAAGAATTTTCCGTAGGGAAAACTCTATACTCACTGATAAGCCAATGCTCATCCCGAATAGGGTGTGAGTGCTTATTAGTGAGAAGAGGTTTCATTCCTACGCTACCTCGCAGAACGCAATAAGATGGCTCACACCCTTCTTGTTGCGCTATAGTGATGATAGGCTTTTGCTGCTTAATACCTATCATGAACTATGGCTGGAAATAAAAATCTTAATGATGCAATTAAAGCAAAAAAGGATGAGTTCTACACCCAACTCTCTGATATAGAAAAGGAACTTAAATATTACAAGGATGCCTTTAATGGTAAGGTGGTTCTTTGTAATTGTGATGATCCTCGTGTAAGCAATTTCTTTCATTATTTTGCCTATAACTTTGAACGATTAGGACTAAAGAAGTTGATTACTACTTGCTACAAAAATCAGAATATGGACTTGTTTACAGAAAACAAGTTGGAACAAGCAATCTCTTTGGAGTATTTTGGTACTAAAAATGGTAATAGTATTCCTTCGGTTGAAGAAATAGGAATAAAGGAGTTGAAGGGGAATGGAGACTTTCGAAGTGAGGAATGTGTAGCGCTCTTGAAACAGGCAGATATAGTTGTAACAAACCCTCCATTTTCTCTCTTTAGAGAATATGTCGCTCAACTTATTCAATATCAAAAGATGTTTGTTATTATGGGTAAAATCACTTCTGTTTCAATGAAAGAAATCTTTCCTCTTATAAAGAATAATAAAGTGTGGCTGGGGGCGAGCATACATAGTGGTGATCGCAAATTCTTCGTTCCTGATGATTATGAGCTATATGCTTCTGGATGCGGAATTGATGAGAATGGCAAACGCTATATACGTGTAAAGGGAATAAGATGGTTTACCAATCTTGACAATAAGGATAGACATGAAGAAATGATCCTCTACAAGAAATACAATGAGGAAGATTATCCTAAATATGTGAATTATGATGCAATAGAGGTCGGCAAGACGGCGGATATTCCTTGTGACTATTATGGAGAAATGGGAGTGCCGATAACATTCTTGGATAAATACAATCCACAACAGTTTGAGATAATCGGTCATAGTCTCGAACTTGCAGACATGAATATTGTCAAGAAAGAGTTGGGAAAATTGAATGGAGGACCTCGTTTTTATATACGACAAAATGGAACTTTAAAACGGCTCTTTGAGAGAATCATAATCAAACGAAAGGTATAAGACATATGGAGATATTACTTCAGCAAATTTCTGTCAGAGATTTAGCCAAGGGCTATGTTGATGAAGAGGAAAATGGTGTGTGGGCATTTGGTGGTAAGCTAAATGTCCGTCCAAAGTATCAGCGAAACTTTGTTTATAAAGATAAACAACGTGATGCTGTGATAGATACAATACTTAGAGGTTTCCCTCTGAATGTAATGTATTGGTCTGTTAACGATGATGGTACTTTTGAGATAATTGATGGTCAACAACGTACGGTATCTATCTGTCAATACGTTAATGGTGATTATAGTATATGGTTTGAGGGCGACTATTTAGGCTTGCATAATCTTAATGAGGACGTTCGTGAGAGATTGCTTGATTACAAAATAATGGTATATTTTTGTAAGGGAACTGAGACTGAAAGGTTAAAATGGTTTGAGACTATCAATATAGCTGGCGAGGAACTTACTCCACAAGAACTTCGCAATGCTGTATATTATGGTCCATGGCTTACGGATGCAAAAAGATATTTTAGCAAGGTCAAGTGTGTGGCTCAAAAAATAGGAGGTGACTATCTCGCTGGTAGTGCTAACAGACAAGAGTATTTGGAGACGGCTATCAAATGGATTTCAATTTTGGAATATCCTGATACGAAAGATGATGACAAGCGTATCAAGATGTATATGTCCAATCATAGAAGTGACGCAAGTGCATTTAAACTTTGGAGCTATTTCCAAAGTGTAATTACTTGGGTGGAGGCTACGTTTATTAAGAAGCGTACAAGATATATGAAGGGACTTCCATGGGGATTTTTATATAATGAGTACAAGGAAAATGTATATGATGCAAAGAAAATCGAAGATGAGATAAAGAAGCTTATTCTTGATGATGATGTTACTGCAGATAAAGGTATTTATCTTTATATTTTGACACGCAAGGAAAAATACCTATCCTTCCGTACTTTTACAGATGCACAGCGTTTGGCTGTGTATGAAAGACAACATGGTATTTGTGCTATTTGTGGCAACCATTTTGAAATAGGGGAAATGGAGGCTGACCATATTACTCCATGGGTAGAAGGAGGTAAGACAAAAGAGGATAATTGCCAAATGCTTTGTCGAGAATGTAATAGAAGAAAAGGAAAAAAGTAAATATTCATAGATTTGCTTTAAACATTGATTGTTGGATTTATGTATTGAACAATATGGAGCATTTGAAAGAAATACCATTCTTGGACAAGTACCCCG
>OIYR01001692.1_pt1 | contig 10649 bp, 8 predicted proteins | sample 1588221 | NCBI WGS metagenome assembly OIYR01 (sample SAMN03283292) | human gut metagenome | biome: human-associated habitat; material: feces | host: Homo sapiens | place: Peru | collected 2012 | reverse complement strand
ATATTTTCATATCTATAGAAGTTAAATCCATAAAAATATCTAAGTCAAATTCAATTCCTTTTTCAGTTGCTAAATAATATTTAGATGCTATTAAACTGTAGATAGCAGGATTATTAATAGATTCTGGATTTAACCCTGTTAAATTATTTACTTCTTGGCAATCTTTTAAAAGTTGTGAATAATATTTTTCAAGTCCATCTATATCTTTTGCTTGTATATAACCACCAAGTGCTTGAATTATATTATTAAAATCATGTCTAAAAGCTCTAATTTTATCATTTAAAATTGTTAATGTTTTGTTCATCAATCTTGTTTCTTCTAAGTTTTGCCTTGCTATATTTAATTTGCTAGTATTTATTAAACTATATATACTTATAACAAAATATGAAATTAGTGATGTAAGGTTAATGGCTATAAGATATACAGGTAAATAATGAATATATGCGTATGTTATATACATTTGAGTAGTAATTGCGATTATTCCTAAAACTGAATTTATAAGAAATATTGTTTTCTGTTTTGAGTTGTGCAATACTAAGATATTTTGGCCGAAAGTACTTAAATTTAAATGTGTTTTCTTTAAGATTATATATACAATGAACATACACAAATATTCAATTGATGAAGAAAGAATTCTGTATATTGGTATATTTAAAATTTGATTAGATGTTATACCAAATAATAAAAGAATTGAAATTGCATTAACTTATATCTACGGAATTGGTAGAAGTTTATCAAAAAGAATTTTAAAAGATGCAAAAGTTGATGCTAATAAAAGAGCAGGACAATTAGATAATGACGAATTAAATCGTATCCGTGAACAATTAGATAAATATACTATTGAGGGTGATTTAAGACGTGAAGTAAATATGAATATTAAAACTAAGATGGAAATAAATTCATATGAAGGAACTCGTCATAAAAAAGGATTACCTGTAAGAGGACAATCAACAAGAAGTAATGCAAGAACTCGTAAAGGAAAAGGTAAGACTGTAGCTAACAAAAAGAAATAATAATTAAGGTTTAATAGTAAAAGGAGGTCAAAGAAATGGCTTATAAGACTAGAAAAAGAAAAGTAAAAAAGAATGTTCCAGAGGGAATAGCACATATTCATTCAACATTTAATAATACAATTACTACTATTACAGATAAAGAAGGTAATGCAATATCTTGGTCATCAAGTGGAGCATTAGGATTCAAAGGTAGTAAAAAATCAACTCCATTTGCTGCTGGTGTTGCTGCAGAAGCTGCAGGAAAAGCTGCTTATGAAATTGGTATGAGAAAAGTAGAAGTTTATGTTAAAGGTTTAGGTCCTGGTAGAGAAACTGCTATCAGATCACTTCAAACTGCAGGATTAGAAGTAACTGCAATTAACGATGTTACACCAATTCCACATAATGGATGTCGTCCACCAAAACGTCCACGTGGTTAATAATAAAGGAGGTAGTTTCATGGTAGAATTTGAAAAACCAAACTATAAAATAACTGATTATGTAGAAAGTAATTTCTATGGTAAATTTGAACTTGAACCATTAGAGAGAGGATTTGGTATTACTATAGGTAATGCATTAAGAAGAGTAATGTTATCATCTCTTCCAGGAGCTGCAATTAGTAGTGTAAAAATTGAAGGTGCATTACATGAGTTCCAAACTCTTGAAGGTGTAGTAGAAGATGTAACAACTATTATATTAAACTTAAAGAAAATAGTTATTAAAAAACACGTTGAAGAAATGAAAGTAATTCATTTAAACGTAACAAAAGAAGGACCAGTAACTGCTGGAGATATCGAATGTGATAGTGACGTTGAAATAATTAATAAAGACCTAGTAATCGCTAATGTTGCTAAAGGTGGAAAATTAGTTATGGAAATGACTGTAACAAGTGGTAGAGGATATGTTAAGAGTGAAGAAAATAAAAAACTTCTTGATATTAAAAAAGTTGGTGTAATACCAATAGATTCAATTTACTCTCCAATCGAAAGAATTTCATATGATGTTGAAAGCGCACGTGTAGGTCAAGATGAAAGTTATGATAAGTTAATACTAAATGTATGGACTAACGGTTCAATCAAACCAGAAGAAGCAGTTGCATTAGCATCAAGAATTTTAATTGAACATTTTAATATTTTAACTAACTTAAGTAATATTGCAAATGTTACTGGAATGATGATTGAAAAAACAGAAGATCCAAAAGTAAAAGCACTAGAAACTACAATTGAAGATTTGGATTTCTCAGTAAGAGCATATAACTGCTTAAAGAGAGCTGGAATCCACACTCTACAAGACCTAGTAAATAAAAGTGAAAATGATATGATGAAAATCCGTAATTTAGGTAAAAAGTCTTTAAAAGAAGTTTTAGACAAAGTTAGAGATTTAGGACTTGTATTACGTGATGACGACTAGTAGGGAGGAAAATTATGGCATACAGAAAATTAGGTGTTGACAATAAACACAGAAGAAGCATGCTTGCTAATTTAACTAAAGATGTTATAAAGAATGGCAAAGTAGTTACAACTGAAACTAGAGCTAAAGAAGTAAGAAAATTTGTTGATAAAATGATTACTTATGGAAAAAAAGGAGATTTAATCTCTCGTAGAAAAGCACTAGCATTCTTACAAAATGACACTGAAGCAGTTAAAATTGTTTTTGACGATTTAGCTAGCAAATACGCTAAAAGAAATGGTGGATATACAAGAATCTTAAAACTAGATGAAAGACGCGGAGACGATGCTTTACTAGTAGTTTTAGAACTTGTTGAAGAATAAGACTAGAAATAGTCTTTTTTTGTTCTAATTTTTAATTATCATGCTATAATTGTTTTGAGGAAGAGATAGTATGAAAAAAAGTAAGATGGTTATAGGAAAGACAAAGCAAAAAACTAAGAGCCAGAATAAGGTTAAAACAAAGAAGTCTAATAAATCACGTAAAAAAAACGTGATTAAAACAAAAACTTCTATAAATAATAATGTAAATAAGGTAAAAGAAATCAAAAATGATGTTGAAACTCAAAAAATTGAATCTAATGCTAAGAAAACGACTAAGAAAAGTAAAGTTTTACATATCGTAAAATCTAAATTTAAAACAGTATTAGATAAGATAAAGAGAATCATTAGTAACATAAATGGTAATAAAAAGAAGAAAAAAGTAATATTGATATCTATATTATCGGTATTAATAATTGCTGTAATATTACCAATTATAATTTTTAAAAGAGAACCAATAATATTTACATTTAAATCATTTAATGCAGGAGAAAAGGTAACTTTTAGTGGTACAGAATGGTATGTAATAAAAGATACTGGTATTGATGAGAAGGAAGTAGAGTTAATTAGTAAATTGCCATTTGATTTAAATAGAGATGGTAAAATAGATGAATCCGATACAGTAGAATTTGACACCGAAAACTCAGTTGAATATACAACTATTGATAAGAACAATATAGGTTATTATATAAATAATGCGGTATTAAATATGATAGAAGAAAAATCTGGAATAAAAGAAATTAGGCTTTTAACTTCAGATGAGTATATAGCACTAAGAGATCAAATGGAATTTGGGTATGACTGGAATGAAGGTAATTGGCTAGCAAGTGAAGATACAAAAACATGGTGGTTAAGAACTTCAAAATATAGTCATATATATGTAGTAACAGAAAGAGGAAGCTATATGTTAGATGAGGCAACAAATAAAAATTATGTAAGACCCGTTATTAAAGTATTGAAAAATTATGTAAAATAGACTAGACACAAAATAAAAAATATTGTAAAATTTAACTTGTGCATTTTGTTTAAACTTGATAAATAAAAAAATAAAACGATCCACTTTTAATGAGGTTCGTTTTTTGGCGTATAAAGGAGGTTTTATGAGTAGTATAAGTGAAAAAGACTTGCTAGAAGAAAAAGAAAGACTTAATCAAACAAAAAAAGTAATCAATGAAAAAATTTCTGATTTGGGACAGCAATTATATGACAAAGAGGAAAAAATTCAAGAGTTCCAAAAATTTATGTGGGATGCAAGGCATGATATGGACCCACAAGAAATGAAAAGCATGGTTGCAATTAATGATGTAGAAGTAAATATCGCATTAAGTAAGGGAAAATATTTTCAAAAATTATTTAAAATTCAAAATAGTCCATACTTTGGCGCAATAACATTTAAAGATAGTGATTTTGATACCGAAAAAATTTATATAGGATTAACTCATCTAGAAGATGGTGAAAAACATCTAATATATGACTGGAGAGCTCCAGTATCATCACTATTCTACGATTATGGAGTAGGACCTGCAAGGTATAAAGCACCGAAAGGTTTTATAACTGGTGACATAACAAATAAAAGACAATTTAAAATAGAAGATGGTAAATTAATAAGAGTATTTGATAATAGTTTAAATGTTGATGATGATATACTACAAGAAGTACTATCGAATTCATCAAGTGAAAAAATGAAAAACATTGTTAACACAATTCAACAAGAACAAAATCAAATAATAAGGAATGTGGAAGATAAAAACCTAATAGTTCAAGGTATTGCTGGTTCGGGTAAGACATCGGTTGCACTTCATAGGATTGCATTTCTTTTATATAAAATTGAAAATTTACAATCAAACAATGTATTAATTTTTTCACCAAACCAAGTATTTTCAGAATATATTTCAAACGTTCTACCAGAACTTGGCGAAGACAATACAATGCAAACCACATTTAGTGATTTTTTAACTACGTTTATTTTTGAGTACAAAGATGTTGAATCATTCACAAATTTTGTGGAAAGATATTATAAGTATAATGAACCAAATAAAGAATTGGTAAAATATAAACAGAGTGATGAAATAATTGATCACATTAATAAATATGCAGAAGCATTTGTTAATAATATTACCTTTACAGATAAAATATCAACACATGATTTTGAAATATCAAAAGAGGAATTAAATTACTTATTTAAAGATAGATACTCTAAGTTTAATCTCTATGATAGAATAGATGCAATCTGTGAAAAACTATGTTATCTATATTATAAAGGTAAGAAAACAGCTAAAAGTAAAATCAGGGCACTATTAAAAAGAACAATGAATGTAGATATAGATTATAAAAAAATATATATGGACTTTTACACAAGCGAATATTTTATCAACAATTACAGTGGAAAAATATTGCCAGAAGATATAAACTATTTAAAAGATAACAAAATGATTAAATATGAAGACGCCTGCTTGTTTGTATACATTAAAGGTTTACTAGAAGGATTTGGATACAAAGGAAATATTAAAGAAGTTGTAATAGATGAAGCACAGGACTATTCATTTCTTCAATATAAGATAATTAAACAAATATTTAAATCTGCAAGTTTTACTATTCTAGGTGATGTAAACCAAACTATTAATCCATACTATATGTATGAAAGCTTAAATAAATTAAGTGAAATATTTGAAGATACTAAGTATCTAGAACTAACAAAAACATATAGATCAAGTCCTGAAATAATTGAATATACTAATAAAATATTAAATTTAAATCACGTATCCGCTATAAGAGATAAGAGTAATAGAGAAATATTATTTAGAGAAGAAAAAAATAACTTATTAGAATTATTAACTAATGATATTGAAACACTATTTAAACAAAACTTAAATGTATCAATTATCACAAAAGATGATAAAGAAGCTAAAAAAATATATGAACTACTTAAAGATAAATATGAATATATTTCACTTGTAAACTCTAACACAGTTGAGTTTAGTAAGAAACTTTTAGTAATACCATCATATGTTTCAAAAGGATTAGAGTTTGACTCTGCAATAATATATACAGAGAAAGACAATAAATATACAAAAGATGAAAAAAACTTATTCTATGTTGCTTGTACAAGAACACAACATCAATTAATAATTTATAATCAATAAATTTAGGAAAATAACATTATATCCACTATAATAATAATGAGTGATGGTAATCGAATAGATTATGAAAAAATTATTATTGGCTTTAATGTTATTTTTTGTTAGTATTACAGGAGTTTATGCTTCTAATTATGATGATGCATTCTATGGTGCCGAAAAAATAAAAGATATTTATATAAAAAAGGTGAGTAAAGATAAAACACAGGCAAAACAGCCACAGTTTATAAGAAAGAAAAGTGATGATGGAATAGGTTATTGTACTGAACCATTTGAAGTAATGAAGTATAATGAAAACTATAAGTCATATTCAGAAAATCAAGAAAAGCATTTAGGAATAAGTAAACAAGCTTGGGATAAGATAACTAAAATTGCATATTATGGATATGGATATAAAAATCATAAAGAAGATAAATGGTATTCAATTACACAAATTATGATATGGAGAGTAATTGAACCGGATGCAGAATTTTATTTCACAGATAAGTTAAATGGAAAAAAGATAGATATATATGATAAAGAAATAAAACAGATAGAAAAATTAGTAGGACAGCATAATAAAGTACCAAGTTTTTCATTTGATGATTTAACATTTTCTATAAATAGTACAAATACTCTAACTGATTCAGGAAAAGTATTGGAAGATTATGAAATTGAATCTAAAAGTGATAATATCGATGTTAAAATATCCGGAAATAAAATGACAGTAACAACACATGATGAATCAGCTTCTTTTATAAAATTAAAAAGGAAAGAAAACTATAATAGACCAAGTGTAGTATTTGTAGATAATAAACATCAAAATATAATGACACCAGGTAAAATTTCTAAGATAGATATTACCATTAAAGTTAATGTAAAAAGTGGAACAATAAAAATAAATAAATTAGATTTAGATACAAATAAAAAATTTCCACAGGGAGAAGGAGCTTTGATAGGAAGTGTATATAATATTTATGATTCAAATAATAAAATAGTTGATACTCTAGTAATAGATAATAATTATGAGGCAACATCTATTAAATTACCATTTGGAAAATATATTATAAAAGAATCAAAAAGTATGCAGGGATATAAATTAGATTTAAATGAATATGAGGTTGTTTTAGATAAAAATAATACACATAAAGAGTTAAATCTTAAAAATGAAGTATATAAGGGAAAAATAGAAATATATAAGTATTATGATGAAAAGCTAGAAGAGGGTGTATCATTTGAAATATATAATAAAGAGGGTAAAACAGTAAAGATAGTGACAACCGACAAATTTGGTAAAATAGACATTACTCTTCCATATGGAACATATAAATTTCATCAGCTTAATAGTATGAAAAACTATAAATGCGTAGATGATTTCACCGTGAAAATAGATGAAGTTACAAAAGTAAAGAGATTTGATCTTCATGATGAAAAATTCTCAGCGAAGATAATAATAAAAAAGAAAGATTCTCAAACAGGAGAAAGAATAGTAAATGGTGCTATATTCAAAATATATGATATCCAAGAAGAAAAGTATTTAACAATTGATCATAAAGATGAATTCATAACCATAAATGGAATAATAGAAATAGAGAATCTACCTGCAGGGAAATACTATATCGAAGAAATAAAAGCACCAGCAGGATATAAACTAAATAAGAATAAAATCTATTTTGAAGTAGATGATGAAAATGAATTTAAATATGAAGGTGAAATTCCAGTACTTGAAATAAATATAAACAATGAAAAAGAAAAAGAAGAAGTAGTACCCAAAACAGGAATAAGTTTCATAGAAAAAGACATTTATATATTAGAAGAAGATAAAAGAAAAATTAAACTAACAAAATAAAAAGGTTTGAAGGAAATTTCAAACCTTTTACTTTACTCTATAACAAGTGGATTAAAGTTAACAATTGCATCCACAAGTTTTGGATGTTTAATAACAAAATGTATAATTGGGTTAGCAGATTTTGATAATATAACATGATGCTTTCCGACCATAATTATGTTAATATTTTTAAACGTTTTATAACTATTAGTTATAACTTTATAATTTTTATTAATATTTGAATACTGAATAGTTAACTCAAAATGTTTAATGAAATCTTCATATGTATATTTAATTTTTTTATCATAAAATATATTCTCAGTTGATAAAGCAATAGAATCATCTAAAAACTCTTCCATAGTAGGTTTATAAATAACATCAGTGATAGTACTGTTAGTAAGTATAGAAGTCATGTATTCTTTTTCTTCCTTCTTATATTCAATAATAGTATTAATATCATCCTGAGAAATATTGTTATCATTTAATATTTTAATAAGTAACTCATCCGAAATAGTGAAAAGTGGAAGAGAAGAAAATATTCTCTTTCTATCAAGAATAATCTCACTATCATTCATTAAAAACGCTTTAAATGCAGATTTATTATCCTCTTTGTAGATTTCCATAAGTGGGTTAGCTTTCTTTAAAAGAAGATTTGCTTTTTCTTTATAATATACTAATTCTTTATTATTATTTGTTAAATAATATTTTCCCTTATCATGAGATCCTTTAATACATTCTCCAGTAAGGGCTACAGCACCAGATACGTAATTTAAGTGATTATAAACGCTATTTTTAACTTCTTTTAAATAATATGGAGATATCTGACCAGTCATATAAATCGGTATCCAACTTTCAAGTCCAAGCATCATTTCATTAAAAGGTCTATCTAAATTATGAATTATATTTAAATGAAGACCTTTTTTTAGTGACATTGCAATCGCAAACATCCATTTTTTCCCAAAATCTAAATCTTTTGCCATATCCTCCATAGGCATATCACTACACATGAATACATCTTCCATAGATTTTGATAAAACAGTAGCTTTAAAGAAATCGAGTTCTCCCTTTTTCATTTCTTCAATACCATAATAATTTTTTGATTTAACTATATAAAATGGTAGGGAAGGTACTTTTAGTTCATCAAATTTTATTGCCTTAATATAATCGTTTAAATCAAACTTATCTAAGTTAGTTAAAAAGTCATTAATATAATTTTTATCCTTAGTGTGATAATTACTAACAAGGTAATCATATATTTTATGAAATAATTTATCATTGGTGTTTATCTCATCTTCAGTTGTATCTAGCACAGTTAAAAGTAAGTCTTTATATATAGGAGAATTATACTTATAGACTATATAATTAGCAACTTTTGTGGAAAAATCCTTTGGATCAGAAGGCTTTGTTTTTCCATTTTTAATTCTAGAAATATGTGATGCATCAAATACGATATATTTGGACATGTCCTTTGTATTAATATTAAGTATGGAAATTAAATTGTTTAGATTTTTACTAAAGGAATCATAATCAAAATCATCTAAAGATGTGATAGATAAAGACAGGTCTTTATGGATATGTTCTTTTGTATAACTTTTATCAGTTTTAGTAGAAATATTAAAGAAAGCATCAACAATAGAATTAAAATTATCACTATCTATTTTAGGTATTCGCTTTCCACTGCGGTATCTACTAATTACAGATTCAGAAATACCAGAAATCTCGGATAACTGTTTAGAAGAAATTTTAAACTCAGTAAGATATTTATTTAGTTTTTCATTAAAGCTCATTATATCACCCTAAAACAATTATATAACAAAAAATCATTTCATACAAAAAAACTTACCAGTAAAAGCAATGCTTTAACTGGCAAGTTGATTGTTATATGGGTGTATATAAACTATAATTAAATAGAAGATAAAAGAGGTGTATATTATTTGAAAAAGTTTGATAAAAAAAACTTAGTGTATTTAGGAATTGTTTTACTTGCAATTATTTTAATAGTATTTATATTTCCAAAGAAGGATACTAGTACTATTAAAACTAATAAAGGTGAAGTAAAAATAAAAAAATTAGAAACAAGTACAATAGAACTAGAAGAATATAATTCTGATGTACTAACAATGAAAAAGCCAAAAGGTTGGAAAGTAGAAACAGGGGGTACAGGAGTTTATTATGCAATAAGAGTAACTGACCCTAATGATACTAGAAATCAAATATTTTTAATGCCAAAAATCCAGCCATTATTAAAAAGTAATAAGGCAAAAGAATTTTGGAAAAATTACTATAATTTAAGTGGAAAAGATAGTAAGTATAGAATTTATACAGAAGCCGTTGTATTGGATAATCCAACAACAGAAGGCTTTTATAAGAAATTTAATGATGTTGGTTCTTATATTAAGAAAGTGGACTCAGGCTACTCAAATATAACCTTTCCAACATTTAATGATTTTAAAAAAATTGATGAACAAGAATCAACTTCATCAATGAAAAATGTAGCAATAAATAGCAAGGTTTTAAGAGCAACATTTACAAATGAAGACTCAAAGGAATCAGAGGGTATGTTTTTAGCATCAGTAGTAAACTTTGGTAATCAATATCAAGGCGGAGTAGATTTTTTATATTATATGATATATGACATTATGGCTATAACAAGTGCTAAAGATAAATTTATAGAGTATAAAGATATTCTACTTAAATCTATTAACTCAATTGAATTTTCAGATAGTTATGTTAAAAAAACAATAGATGATGGAAACGCTCAAACAAAACAGGCTCTAGCACTAAGTGCAAGTATACAAAAAGCATTTGATTCATACATGAGTGCTTGGGAAAATAGAAACAAAACATATGATATTATGAGTCAAAAACAAAGTGATGCAACACTAGGATATGAAAGAGTTTATAATACTGATACAAATGAGATTTACAAAGCATATAATGGATT
>OIYR01001676.1_pt1 | contig 10737 bp, 11 predicted proteins | sample 1588221 | NCBI WGS metagenome assembly OIYR01 (sample SAMN03283292) | human gut metagenome | biome: human-associated habitat; material: feces | host: Homo sapiens | place: Peru | collected 2012 | reverse complement strand
TACGTTTTTTTCTTGTAAAGATATTGCATTTACTTTGACTTCGTCATAACCGTAAGAATCAGGATGTGTAAAAACTTTTGTTTCTCCACTTGGTGTTACTTCTAGATTTTCTAATACAGGATAAATTTTTTCAACTCCTGTATTTAACTTACCATTTAAAATGCTTTTGCTATTTATTTTACCTATTAAATTTTCTTTAGCATTAATTTGTACTGTCATCATATCCCTCCGGATACAAAATAAACTCTTTAGGTCCTTCGTCATCATAACCAATCAAAGTCTGTTCATCATTTAATACAATTTCATACCAATATGTTATTGGTTTATTTTCTAACTCACCTATTTCAGAATCCGATGCTTTTATATTTATATCAACCGTTTTACTGGCTTGCCTTATATCAGTGATTATTTTTTTTAAATATATTTTGTAATTATTTGTCGCAACTTGCTTTAATAAATGAATCAAATAATGGATGAGGTCTAGTTGGTCTTGATTTAAATTCAGGATGGAATTGACATGCTATAAAATGTTTATGTTTTGGAAGTTCTATTATTTCTACTAAGTTAGCTTTTTCATTTAAACCAGAAAATACCATACCTTTTTCTTCAAGAATACTTTTATATTTATTATTAAATTCATATCTATGACGATGACGTTCTAAGATAATATCAGTTTTATAATCCTGGTATGCAAGTGTTCCTTTCTTAAGAGTACATTCATAATTTCCTAGTCTTAAAGTACCACCCATATTAACAATAGACTTTTGATCAACCATTAAATCTATTATAGGATTTTCACATGTAGGATCAAACTCTGTACTTGACGCATTTTCTATTCCACATACATTTCTTGCAAACTCTATAACAGCTAGTTGCATACCTAAACAGATACCAAGGAATGGAATATTATTTTCACGTGCATACTTTATGGCTTTAATTTTCCCTTCAATACCTCTACTTCCAAAACCTCCTGGTACTATAATACCTTTAGAATTTTTAAATACTTCTTTTAGATTAACCTTAGAGTCTTCAAGTTTCTCTGAGTCCACCCAATTAATATTTATCTTAGTATTATATTTGTATCCAGCATGTTTTAAACTTTCACTAACAGAAATATATGCATCATGAAGTTCAACATATTTTCCTACTAAAGATATTTCTATCTCACTTTTTAAATTATTAACAGTTTCTATTAAATTATTCCATTTAGTTAGATTAGCTTTCTTAATTGGAAGCTTAAATTGTTTTAAAATTATTTCATCTATCTTTTGATTATAATAGTTAATTGGTATTTCATATATATTTTTTACATCCACTGAATCTATAACATTAGATACTGGTACTGAACAGAATAATGATAGTTTATTTTTAATAGCATCACTTGTATTAAAAGGAGCTCTACATACTAAAGCATCAGGTCTAATTCCCATGTTTCTTAAGTCTCTTACACTATTTTGTGTTGGTTTTGTTTTAAGTTCATTAGAACCATATATAAATGGTATAAGAGTACAATGAATAAAGAATGTTTCAGTACTTCCCTTTTCATATTGAATTTGTCTTAATGCTTCAATGAAACTTTGGCTTTCTATGTCACCTACAGTACCACCAATTTCAGTTATTACTATGTCTGCTCCGCTAGTAATTCCAGCTTCATAAACTTTATTTTTGATTTCATTTGTGATATGTGGAACCATTTGAACAGTTGCTCCTAAATAGTCACCATGTCTTTCTTTATCAATAACTGATTTATATATTTTTCCACTTGTTATGTTTGATGTAAAGTTTAATTCTTCATCGATAAATCTTTCATAATGTCCAAGGTCTAAATCAGTTTCACAGCCATCATATGTTACGAATACTTCACCATGTTGTATAGGATTCATAGTACCAGGATCTACATTAATGTATGGATCAAACTTTTGCATGAATACTTTGTATCCTCTTGATTTTAATAGTAGTGCTACACTTGATGCAGTTATACCTTTTCCTAAACCAGAAACCACCCCTCCAGTAACAAAAACGTATTTTGTCATAATATTACCTCCAAAAAAAATGAACCCGAGAGTTCTCTCTAGGCTCTATTTAATTATACAATTTTTATTACTCATAGTAAATATTTTTATTGTGAAATATCTTGGTTATAAGTGTTTTTATTTTTTATTCTTGCACTAAAAAAACTAGACTACTCTTCATCTAGTTCTTCATCAGAATTTACAGTTTTTTCAAATAATTTATCAATATTTTTAGTTGGAAGTAACATGTAATTATCTTTGTTTATTTCTATTTTAAATTCATTTGTTTCATGTGTAAGTTCATCTCCATCAATACACCAAGAAGGAGGTACTTCATCAAATTCAAGTTTTATTTTATCAGTTTTAAAATATTTAAATACCGGTATATCATTTAATTCTCTTCTCTTTAAATAATGAACTGCTCTTATAATATCCCATTTATTTTTAATTTCACAAAGTAATACTTCAAATTTATTGTCATCTAATTTAACATCATCATATATGTTATCTACTCCACCAACTCTATTTGAGTTTGTTATAAATATAAATGAGAATCTTCCTTCGTGCTCTTCTCCATTTACAGTATATTTTACGTTATAGAATTGTAATTTTTGTTTTAATTGTTGAATTCCGTAAATAACATATGCAAGTTTACCATATTTTTCCTTTAATTTTCTTGGTGTTGAATATGATATGTCAACCCAAGCACCTATACATGCTACATATACAAAAGGGTTTCCATTTATTAGACATACATCTATATTCTTTTGTGCTCCGTTTAATAACATTACTAGGTTTTTAGTTGTATTTCCAGTCATACCATACATGTGAGCAACATCGTTTACACTTCCAAGTGGCAAGTGTCCTAAAAGTATTGGTTTATGTCTTTCTATGTTACCAGAAATTACCTCATTTAATGTTCCATCTCCTCCAGCGCATATCAAAAGATCAACATCTTTTAATTTTTTTGTTATTTCTTTAGCGTGTCCTCTATATTCTGTATATATTATTTCTACATCATAGCCATAGTTTTCAAATATTTTATATAATTTTTTTACATCATTTCTATTTGTTAACTTTCCACTATTTGGATTATATATAACAACACATTTCATCATATTTTCTTTTCCCTCGTAAACATTATATCAAATTTTTAATTTTTTTAATAGATTATAAATTTCTATTATGTGGGAATAATATTATTGTGATATGTCTATAGAGGTAATAATTATGAAAAGAAAGAAAAATACTAAGAAACAGTTAAAAAATAAAAAGAAGAAAAATAATACTTTAAATAATATATGTTTAGTTTTTATAATTTTGATTTTTTTAGGTATAGTTAGTGTATCTGGATTCTTTTGTTATATTTATATGAATGCTCCTGAATTTAAGGGGGAGTTGCTTTATAAAAGAGAATCTTCAAATATATATGACTCTAAGGGTGACTTGATTACTAGTATTGGTACTGAAAAAAGACAAATTGTTACTTATGAAGAGTTACCTCAAGTTTTAATTGATGCGATTGTTGCAACTGAAGACTCTAGATTTTTTGAACATGATGGTTTTGACATATATAGATTTGCAAAAGCTGGAGTTGGTTTTCTAAAAGGTGAAGATGCTGGTGGTGCGTCTACTTTAACTATGCAATTATCTAAAAATACTTATACAAGTACTAACGCTAAAGGATTTGATGGTATAGTACGTAAGTTTACTGATATTTATATGTCTATTTTTAAGATTGAAAAAGATTATAGTAAGAAAGAAATTATTGAATTTTATGTTAATGCTCCATACTTAGGTGCAGGTAGTTATGGTGTGCAAATGGCTTCAAAAACTTATTTTGATAAAGATGTTAGTAATATTAATCTTGTTGAAGCTGCGATGATAGCTGGTATGTTTCAAGCACCTGGTGAATATGATCCTTATGTTAATCCTGAAAAAACTAACCAGAGAAAGAATGAAGTAATTAATTTAATGTTAAGACATGGATATATAAGTGAGACAGAAGCTGATATAGCAAAAAATGTTTATGTTGGTGATATTATTAAAAAACAAAAAAATAATGTTAGTAAATATCAAGGATTTATAGATACCGTTATAGAAGAAGTAATAGATAAAACTGGTGAAAATCCTTATGAAGTTTCTATGGATATATATACAACTATGATTAGAAGTAAACAAGATGTAATAAATAACTTTTATAACAATCATAAATTTAAAGATGATAAGGTCCAAGTTGGTATTGGTGTTATTGATAATGATACTGGGGCTATTATTGCAGTGGGTGCTGGTCGTAACAAAAATAGTGAACTTTCTTTAAATTATGCTACTCAAATTAAGAGACATCCTGGTAGTACTGCTAAACCATTGTTCGACTATGGACCTGGTATTGAATTTAAAAATTGGTCAACTTATACTCCTTTTATTGATAAACCGGTTAGATATACTAATGGTGGAGTTATGAATAATGTTGACTATAAATATAAAGGATTTATGACTTTAGAACAATGTTTAGTTAAATCTAGAAACACTTGTGCTCTTCAAGCTTTTCAAAAACTAAGTAATTCTAAGATTGATCAATTTGTTACATCTCTTGGCATCACTCCTGAATACTTAGGAAATTCACATTTTATTAATGAAGCTCATTCAATTGGTGGATTTACTGGAGTCAGCCCTATACAACTTGCTGCTGCTTATGCTGCTTTTGGTAATGGTGGATATTTTACTGAACCTCATAGTGTTAATAAGATTATATATAAGAATGATAATGATGAGATAGTAGAATTTAATTATCAAAAAAATAGAGTTATGAAGGATACTACTGCATATATGATTAGTTATATGCTTCAAAAAGTTACTACTCGTAGAATTAAAGTAAAAGGAACAGAAATTTCAACTAAGACTGGTACTAGTAGTTATGATAGTGCTAGATTAAAAAGTTTAGGACTTAGTAGTAATGTTATTCAAGACTCATGGACTGCAACATTTAGTCCAGACTATAGTGTAGCTATTTGGTATGGTTATGATGAGTTAACTAAGAAAACCTATAATACATCTTCTCATGCTTGGAGTGAAAGAAATAAAATTCAAGCTGAAATTATTAATAATATAATGGAAGAAAATTCTAAGTTTGAAAGACCAAGTGGTATAGTTGCATCAAAAGTAGTAGTTGGTACAAATCCTCCAAAACTTCCTAATGCTTCTACTCCGTCATCTAAAATACAAACGCATTTATTTATAAAAGGAACGCAGCCTACTACAGTAGCATCTAATACTCAAAAAAGTACAGAATCTACTACTGAGAGTAATAAAACGGCTTTGCCTAACATATTAGAGCCATAGTATATGTGGCTTTTTTTTATACATATTTTTATTTATTTATATATAAAAATATAGCAATTTTAGCAAATTGCTATATAATCTTTAATTTTTCCTTCAAATATTTTATTAAATCTTTTGTCTTCAATTAATTCTTCTGGTTTGAATAAAGCTTTAGTATTATCTAGTACTTTTACTTTATTATTTGAAAGAACTTCATATACAAATTCTGAACAATAATATTTTCTTCTGTGTAATTTTATTCTAAAGTGAGCTAGTAATAATCCAATTATATTGTAACCTTTATTATTATATGATATCTCTTTAATTTTATCTCTTATTTTATTATATTGATATTCTGTAACATTTACTTCATAAATTGCAACTAATGCATTTTTATTCCTACTGAAAAGTCCTTTTCTTAAATCTTCTCTTAGAAATATACCATAGAATGGAAAATATATATATTTTCTTCCAAAAGAATACATTTTAGTACATTTTGGATCTAGCGATATAGATGCATGACTATATTTATCTTTTGTAACACTTTTTATTATTCTAGCAAGAGTCGTGTATGTTTGAGTTAAAACTATATATACTTTCTTATTATCCATTTTCTACTACTTTCTTATATTCATTTGGTATTTCTAATTTAATATGTAAATGTTCTTTAGTAATTGGATGATTAAATTCAAGTTCTGATGCTAATAACATCATTTTTCTATATCCATCTTTTTTACCATATTTTTTATCACCAAGTATTGGTGTTTTATTGTCTGCCATGTGAACTCTTATTTGATTTTTTCTTCCTGTCTTGATTTCTATTTCAACTAATGAATATTGTTTATTATATTTTAATCTTTTATATAATGTTTCTGCATATTTTCCACTTTTGTCATTAGTACTATAAGTAAGAAGTGTTTTTGTTTCTTTTAAATATGATTTAATAACTCCTTCTTCAGATATAATTCCATGTACTAAAGCTATATATTTGCGTTTTACATTTTCCCAGTTATCTTGTAATAACTCTTTTACTTTTTCATTTTTAGCAAACATTACTAATCCACTAGTATCTTTATCAAGTCTATGTACTACAAAGACTCTTTGATTCTTTTTATGCAAATAATCATATACCTCATTATATAAACTTTTACTATACTTTTCACTATTAATGGTTGGAATGTTACCATCTTTATATACAATTAATAAATTTTTATCTTCAAATAATATTTTTAACTTCTTCATACTACTCCTACTAATGTATAAAATGCCCTATTAGAATTATTATTACTCCAAGAACTATTCCTATTTGTAATTCTCTTTTTTTGATATGTTCTTTTACTTCACAAAGAAGTTCAAACATTGATATATAAATAAGCATACCAAGAGTTAGAGATATAAGCACTCCTATTACTGTGTTATTAAGTGTAATATTAAATATTTTTATAAGAATAATACCTATTACACTTGAAAATACTAAACTACTAAGTAGGAAAACTTTTTCTTTTTGATTTTTTATAAGTGATGATATTTGTATACCAAGAGGAATATTATGAAATGATACTCCTAAAGCTGTAAAGAAACCCAAGCTTAGATTATTTATAGATGTTGTATAAATTGCTGTTCCTTCAATAATATTATGTAAAAATAAAGCTAGCGCTGAAATTAAACCTATATGTTCCATATGATTTTTTTTGTTAGTTCCATGTTCATGATTTGGAATAAATATATCCAATAGTTTTAATACTGCTATACCTACTATTATGCAAAGAATAATTAATGCTTTATTTTCTAATAATTCTAAACATTCTGGTAACAAGTCAAAAAATACTAAACCTAATATAATAGTGAAAGAAAATCCCACTGAGAAAGTTACTAATTTCTTTTCATCTTTTATAAACTTAGTAATTAAATATCCTAATAAAAATGATATACCTGATAATAACGTTATAATTATTGCTTTAAATTCCATAATTTTTCACCAACGATATTATAACATTTTTTATATTAAGTTCAAAATATAATCTGCATAATCTGCAAATAAACAAATTATTATAAATACTATTAAATAAATGTATGATAGTTTTGAGATTTCAATTCTTTTTCTTTCTTTTGATTTAACTTTCTTGCTATCAAATTCTCCTACTTCTACTAAGTCAAGACCTTTTGATTTATATTCAGTTAGATCCTTTTTAGAAATTAAATAGTATCCATCTGGATCGTCAAATTCAGCAAACATTACATCTTTTGGCATTTTGCTAATTTGAATGAACATTATTATATCAAATATAGCACCTATCATATTAAGAACTGATAAGAATCCTAAGAATGGTAAATTAAATATTGCAGCTATTATGAAAGTTATTACACCAATAACTGTGAATGGAGCCATTAATGAAATCAATATTGTTTTTTTATGAACTTTTTGACTGCATTGACAATAGAATATACCTTTTTCTAAGTAAGCTCCTAAATATAAATTCTTTATACTAACTTCCTTATTTATTAAGTATCCAAAATAGTGAATTAATTCATGAAGTGCAAACCATAATATCACAATTGGCATTCTAGCAAAAGTAATACTTCCAGAAAAATTTGGAAATAAAAGGCCATAAATTATAAATAGTGGTATTGCTATTAATATAGATAATAAATTTCCAACTCCTATATTCATTTTATATTTGTAATATTTCATATTATCACTTCCTAATTATATAATAACATATTTTTTTGTGATAGAATATAGCTAGGTGATTTTATGAGTAAAATTTTAGAAAATAAATGTAAAGAAGAGCTTGCTAATGTTGATGTTAATCATAAAAAATTATTACTTCATAGTTGTTGCGCTCCTTGCAGTTCTCATGTAATAACATATTTAGCACCTTACTTTGATATAACAATTCTTTATTATAATCCTAATATTGCTCCTCAGGATGAATACTTAAAACGTAAGAATGAACAAATTAAATTACTTAGTATGTTAAAGACACCAAACAAACTAGATTTTATCGACTCAGATTATGATAATGAGAAATATAATAAACTTGTAAAAGGATATGAAATGTGTCCTGAAAAAGGAGAAAGATGTACTATTTGTTTTAATCTTAGAATTGAGAAAACTGCTAAAATTGCTAAAGAAAATAATTATGATTACTTTTGCACTACCCTATCAGTTAGTCCATATAAGAATGCTGAACTTATTAATAAGATTGGTGAAAATATGGAAAAGAAGTATGGTGTTAAATGGTTACATTCAGACTTTAAAAAAGAAAATGGTTATAAACATTCTATAGAACTTTCTCATAAATATGGTCTTTATCGTCAAGATTATTGTGGATGTGTTTATTCTAAGAGAGATGAAATGTTAAGAAAGGCAAATAAAAATGAATAAAATAGAAAAGCTACAAAAAATAATAGATGAGTCTGATAACATAGTATTCTTTAGTGGAGCTGGTGTATCAACATTAAGTGGCATTAAAGATTTTAGAAGTAAAGATGGACTTTATAATATGAAATATAAGTTTCCACCTGAGACAATACTAAGTAGTGGTTTTTTCTATAATAGTACTAGTGAATTTTATAAATTTTATAGAGATAAATTAAATTGTTTAAATGTTAATCCTAATATTATACATAAATATATGGTTAAACTTGAAAAGATGGGTAAACTAAAGGCTATAGTTACTCAAAATATAGATGGACTACATACTAAAGCTGGAAGTACTAATGTGTATGAGTTACATGGCACTATTTATAAAAATCATTGTATTAAATGTAATAAATTTTATGATGCAGAGTGCGTATTTAATTCTAAAGATATTCCGTTGTGTGAATGTGGTGGTATTGTAAAACCTGATGTTGTATTATATGGTGAAATGCTTGATGAATATGTATTAAATCGATCAATACAAACTATATCTAAATGTGATACTTTAATTGTAGCTGGTACTTCATTAACAGTTGAACCTGCTAGCAGTTTAGTAAGATTATTTAATGGTAAAAATTTAGTCATAATAAATAGAGATGCAACTTCCTATGATAATTTTGCATCTCTAGTAATTAATGATGAATTTAAAAATATATTTAAAAATTTAAAATAATTATTCTGTTTTACTTCCACATTTTATACAATAATCGCCTATTACTTTTGTACCGCAAACTGTACAATAGGCGTTTTTTCTTTGGATTTTAACATCATTTTTACTTTTATTATTAACTATAACTATTGAAGTTATAATAAATACAATTAATATAACTATTAATAATAATAGATTTCCTTGAAAAGCTGCATAATCATATGCACCATGTACTAGCGTTGGAACTAGAAGTGCTAAAAGTTTATATGATAGTCCGCTTTTTTTATTTAGTTCATTATACTTTGCTTCACCTAAAAAATGTCCCATTAATACACCCATACTAGCATGCATTGGTATAGCAGTAAATGCTCTTATTATTCCAGTACTTATTCCGCCAGTAGCAACATATAAGATATTTTCAAATAGTGCAAAACCTAATGATACATATATCGCATAAACGATCATATCAAATATATAGTCAAACTCCCTTTGATTGTATGAAAACCAATAAACAAATACATATTTACAAAATTCTTCTACTAAAGCTACACCAACAAAAACATTTATTGCAAGTTCAAAATTACTAAGTGTACTTGTGTCTTCAACACCAAATATTGGCGATATAAGTGGCAAAAATACAGAAATAATGAATACTCCAATACATGATAATACTCCACCAATTGTTAATTTTTTTAATAATTTTTTTGGTTCCTTTTCTCTATCTTTATTATAAATATATTTGTTAATCAATATTACTGGTAATATTGATATCAATAATAATAAATCATTCATAGCTTTACTCCTACTATGATTATAAAATACTTTTAAGCTTTAATAAATATTTTTTATTTTCATATACATGTTTTTGTAAATTAAAAAAGAATAATTATTGATTAATTATTCCTCCTAAAAATCCATATGATAAAATCATCATTATAATACTTGCCATTATTATTCCACCCATTACTGCAAGAAATGATTTTTTTCTATCCATATCAAATACGCTAGCTACTAAACAACCTGTCCATGCACCTGTTCCTGGAAGTGGTATTCCAACAAATAGAAGTAATCCTAAATATCCATATTTATCAATTTCTTTTCTATTTTTATGAGCTTTTTTTCTTAACCATTTAGATATTTTTTCTAAAAAACCTATTTTTGATTTTTCCATCCAATCCATTATTTTAGAAATGAATAATAATATAATTGGTACTGGTAAAATGTTTCCTATTATTGAAACAATATAACCAACTGCTGGTTTTACACCTAAAAGTGTTGCAGCTATTAGCCCACCTCTTAATTCTAAAAGTGGTAACAATGAAATAATAAAT
>OIYR01001675.1_pt1 | contig 10738 bp, 10 predicted proteins | sample 1588221 | NCBI WGS metagenome assembly OIYR01 (sample SAMN03283292) | human gut metagenome | biome: human-associated habitat; material: feces | host: Homo sapiens | place: Peru | collected 2012 | reverse complement strand
TCTTTTCAAAACAGGTGCCGGGATTCCGGTCACAGCCATAAGAGATGTAGCAAGTGCCGACAACTCAGATGATTTCACATTATCTGACATTAAAAAAGAATAATTAACAGGCAATCGTATGGCTATTATCCTGTTTACAACCGACTTTATGTTTGCAGCATCGCTGCACTTTCCCCCAATAAGATATTCGAGTTCACATTTTAATACAGATGTGTCATTTACATCCTGTTCTGTAGCACAATTAAATACCTGTGCTGCATAGGCAATGCCAACACCTACATCTAGCAGGCTATTCTTCCATACACTATGACTGCTTATGTCATCCTTAAATTTGCTGTAACTGTCAAATGAATTATTAAGAGAAAAATCAAAAGAAAAAAGAAGAAATTCTAAAACAGATAAAAGAAAAAGTTCGTCAAGACATTAAAGAGTGCCGAAGAGATCCGTCAACTGGAAGGGTTTTGGTAAAGAAAATGAGAAACATAAAGGCGCAAGAAGCAAGACTTGAAAACCAAGAACTCACCGAGATTCCAGAAGTTGAAGAAGCAATCAAAATCATTGCAAATCAGAACATATCTCTTGCAAATCAAAAGAAGGTTGTTGATGTCTGTTTTGAAAATCTTTGCGTGGGCAAAAAGGTGCTTGCAAAAAATGTTTGCTTGTCGGTTTATGGTGCGAAAAAAGTTGCAATCATTGGCAAAAATGGTTGCGGGAAAACCACACTGATAAAAAAGTTGCTTCCAATTTTGAAAGAAACCCCAGGGCTTCAAGTTGGCTATTTTTCGCAAAACTATAACGAGATTTTGTGTTTTGAAGAAACACCAGTAGAGGTTTTGAAAAATGCAAACAAAGAACTAAATCCAATGACGCTTCTTGGCTGTCTCAAATTCACAAAAGAAGAAATGGGGCATAAAATCAAAGACCTTAGCGAGGGGCAAAAAGCAAAACTTTCACTTTTAACAATGATTGTTCAAAACAATAATGTGCTTGTTCTAGACGAGCCAACAAGAAATCTGAGCCCGCTTTCAAACCCAACAATACGAGAACTTTTGAATAACTATCATGGTGCGGTGATAAGCGTTTCACACGACAGAAAGTTCATTTCAGAGGTGTGCGACGAGGTTTATGAACTCTGCGAAAACGGACTTGTAAAGGTGTAATATTTAAAATAAATAATAAATTTTACGAAATTAACTTTATTATGGTTTATTAATAATTAAAAGGTTTTAAGTTATGGAAGTAAAAAAGCGAATATTAATTATATTGCTTACAATGGCGTTTATTTTTGGAATGCTATTTTCTGTCATGTATATAGCGATAGAATCTCATCATGACTGCATAGGCGAAGATTGTCCGATATGTCAATATATAATCGTATGCGAAAATATATTAAAAAAACTTTCGACTGCGTTAGCCGTTATTTCTATTTCCATAACTTTCTTTTTTGCGTCTAAAATTTCAATAATAAAAAATTTAAAATTAATTCTAATTCAAACTTTAGTTTCATTAAAAGTCAAACTTTCTAATTGAATCGAATAAAATTCAAAGTTAAAGCGTTTTTTTAATAATTGCTTTATCTTTGTATTGTCAATATTTTTAAAATTATTAAAAAATTAAAATGTTTATAAAATAAAAAATTTAAAATTTGGAGATTAAATTAAAATGAATAAAATTATATATACTTTTATAAGCCTTATTTTTACGGCTATTATATTAATAAGCTGCGGCGAGAGTAACGCTACTGCAAAAAACGACAAATTAAGTATTGTCTCTACAATTTTCCCAGAATACGATTGGGTATGCGAGATATTAGGCGATAAAGTTAAAAATGTTGAAGTTACTATGCTTTTGGATAACGGCGTTGATTTGCATAGTTATCAGCCGACTATAAACGATATAGCTAAAATTTCAGATTGCGATATGTTTATTTATGTCGGAGGAGAATCGGACGGTTGGGTTAATGACGCTCTTAAAAATGCCAAAAATGATAAAATGAAAGTAATTAATCTTTTAGAAGTTCTTGGCGACTCTGTAAAAACGGAAGAGTTAATCGAAGGCATGCAAGAAGAAGAACATGACCATCATCATGACAATGAAGAGATAACCGAAGCGGATATTGAAAATCGTTCGCTTTCCGATTTTGCGGGAGAATGGAAATCTTTATATCCGTATATTGACGATTTGGAAGAATATTTTGAGCATATAGCGGAAGAAGATGACGATAAAACGACTACCAAAGAAACTTATATTGAAAAATATAGAACTTCTTGGTTTTGCGAAGCCGATAAAATCTCGGTTGATGGAAATAAAATTAGCTTTACTTATTCCAATGGAAAAACTCATTCCGCCGATTATAAATATTCGGGCTATAGAATAAAAACTAATGAAGAAGGCAAGATCGCAAGCGTTCGCTATCAATTTGAAACGGACGACAATGTCGCTCCAAAATATGTTCAATTCAACGACCATGAACATGAATCTAAAAAGTCGGAGCATTTCCATATCTACTTTGGAAGCAACGGATTTGACTCTCTTATGGATTCAAAAAATAATCCGTTCTTTGTAAAATACGCTCTTTCAACGAATGAAATTCTTGAAGAGTTAATGGGACATGAACATGAAGAAGAAAAAGACGAACATGTTTGGTTGTCTCTTAAAAACGCTAAAATACTTTGCAAGGTTATTGCCGATAATTTATCGGAAATAGACCCTGAAAATAAAGATATTTATTCCGCTAATGTTTCGGCGTATATTGAAAAACTTTCCGCTCTTGATGAAGAATATAATAAAATGGTAAATGGCTCTAATAGAAAAATAGTTTTGTTTGGCGACCGTTTTCCTTTTCGTTATCTTGTAGACGATTATGGGCTTGATTATTATGCGGCGTTTGTCGGATGCTCGGCGGAAACGGAAGCAAGTTTTGAAACTGTCGCTTTTCTTTCAAAGAAGATGGATGAGCTTAAACTTCCATGCGTTTTGACTATAGAGGGAGCAAATCATAAAATTGCAGAAACTGTTGTTGCAAACACTTATGCAAAAAATCAAAAAGTTTTGACGATGGATTCTATGCAATCTACGACTTCGTCCGATGTAAAAAATGGAATAACTTATATTTCCGTTATGGAAAAGAATCTCGATATATTGAGAGAAGCTTTAAAATAAGGATAAATATATGGCTCAACTTACTTGTAAAAATCTTTCTATCGGATACGACTCAAAAATTATTTTAAATAATATAAATTTTGAAGTCAATTCGGGCGATTATATTTGTATTGTAGGAGAAAATGGCTCTGGTAAAAGCACATTAATGAAAACAATTATCGGATTACAGCCTATGATAAGCGGCAAGGTTTTTACGGGAGACGGGCTTAAATTTAATGAAATTGGATACATGCCACAGCAAACGGCGATTCAAAAAGACTTTCCCGCTTCTGTTAGGGAAATAGTTCTTTCTGGATGTCAGGGTAGATGTGGCATGCATCCGTTTTATAATGAGGTTGAAAAAATGATTTTGAAATACGCTTTACAAAAAATGAAAATTGAAAAACTTTCTAAACATTGTTATAGGGAATTATCTGGCGGACAACAACAGAGAGTGTTGCTTGCCCGCGCTTTATGTTCGACTCAAAAAATGCTTTTGCTTGATGAACCCGTTTCTGGGCTTGACCCAAATGTCTCGATAGAAATGTATAATTTGATTGAAGAATTGAATCGTAAAGATAATATAACTATAATTATGATAACTCATGATATCGAATCGGCTTTAAAATATGCAAGCCATATTATGCATATTGGAAAAAATATTTTTTACGGAACAAAACAAGATTATATAAATAACAAAAAAATTAAGAATTTTGAAAATAAAAATGGAGGCTATACTAATGAATGAAATTTTTGAAAAACTCCAATTTTACTTGCAATATCAATTTGTCCGTTACGCTTTGATTGTAGGAATATTAATCTCGCTTTGTTCTTCGCTACTCGGAATAACTCTCGTATTAAAGCGATTTTCTTTTATCGGAGATGGACTTTCTCATGTAGCATTCGGTTCGATGGCTATAGCTACGATTATTGGATTTAAAAACGATATGCCGATAACATTGATAATTACGATTACTTGCGCGATTCTACTCATTAGAAAGGGGGAGAATAGAAAAATAAGCGGAGACGCTTCAATAGCTATGTTGTCGGTTGGAGCTTTGGCTTTAGGTTATTTATTGATGAATTTATTTTCCACATCTTCAAATCTTTCGGGAGATGTTTGCAGCACTCTGTTTGGCGCTACTTCTATTTTAACTTTGACTAAAACAAAATTATATTTATGCATTATTTTATCCGTTATCGTAGTTTCAATATTTTTGATTTTTTACAATAAAATATTCGCTATAACTTTTGATGAAAATTTTGCAAAAGCTATCGGAACAAAAACTAATATTTATAATTTATTTATCGCCGTTATTATAGCGGTAGTCATAGTATTGGCTATGAATCTTGTAGGCTCGTTATTGATTTCGGCTTTAATAATATTTCCAGCTTTATCGTCTATGCAAATATTTAAAAGCTTTCGTTCAGTAACTATTTGCTCGGCTATTATGTCAGTAATTTGTTCTGTGATTGGAATTTTAATTTCTATTCTTGCAGGCACGCCCGTAGGTTCTACAATAGTCGTAGTTTATATTGTAATTTTTATTATTTTTTATTTAATAGGCAATATTTTTGGAGGTATAATAAAATGATAAAATTTTTGATTTGTTTTTTATTAATATTGATTTCTATTATTTCTTGCAAAGATAATGAATCAAATACAATTTTGCTTGAAGCGTTTGATAAATCCGCTAAAAACAATATTTCGGTTTTAAATAAATCGGAGTCAAAATTAAATCATACGAATAGTTTAATTAATTATAATAAAATCGATGTAGATTTAACGGTTTTAAGCGCCACAATAGTTTATGCGGAAGTTTTTAATATGATAATGAATCCAGAAAATTATGAGGATAAAATTGTTAAAATGAAAGGGCAATTTGTAGTATTTGAGGATATGGAAAATGGAAATCCTTTTTATGCATGCGTTATACCTGATGCAACCGCCTGCTGTTTGCAAGGTTTTGAGTTTGTTCCTTTATCCGAATACGATTATCCTAATAATTATCCTGAAATCGATTCTGAAATAACGATTATAGGAAAATTTGAATACGATGAAAATAATTTTGGATATTGCAGACTAATTGACACCAAATTCATTTTTTAATATTTATAATTTTATAGAATCTTTGAATAAAATAAATGCTTGTTTTTTATATTTTTTACTATATAATAATTATATTTAGAAATTAATTGCTTTGGCATAAGAGTTGAAAAATGAGGGAATGCTTTTTTATATTTATATCGTTCATTATATTTGGAATGAATTTATTTTCGCAAATAATGACTCCAGAAAAAGTCGTTAGTATGATTTCAAATAGATTTGCAACTATAGACAATTTTTACGCCGCTTTTGCCGAAAGAAATGGAAATAGAATCGATTACGGAAATATAATTTCAAAAAATCCAAATCTTTTTAAGTTGGAATATTCTGCAGGCACTAACGGACAGCAAATTTATTGCGATGGCAAAACTTTATGGATAATATTTCCTAAAAAAAATATAGTGAGCGAACAGACATTAAATTATGGGGATACGGGAGCGATTTATACTAAAGCGGGAATTTCAAGATTAACTTCAAAATATAATGTAAATTTTTATAAAGAGAGGGAATTAAAACCCGTAAAAAGTTTTGACGGGAAGGAGTTAAATATAGCGGGTTATGATAGTTCTTATTATACGGCGGAAGACAATAGACTCGCTTATCACATGCTTTTAACTCCAAAACAGGCAAGCGTTGATAGAACGGGATTTCCGATTATACATTTATGGGTTGACGGAGACGGAATGATTATAAGAATATTAGGAATATCGGCTATAAATATTCCCGTAGAATATTTATTTACTTCGATTAGATATAACTTGAAACTTGAAGATAAGATTTTTACTCCCGAAATACCCGAAGAGATGCAGGTTTTAAAAGACGGTTTAGTTCCGAATAATTAAGTAAAAATTGTTAAGCAGAAGGATTTTTATGGAAACTGTAGGTGAAATATTAAAAAATGCCCGTGAAAAGAAAGGACTTACTATAGAGTCGCTTGAGAAAAAGACTCGCATAGTATCAAGATATATAGAAGCTTTAGAAAATAACGAATTCGATAAATTGCCAGGCGAAATATATGTAAAAGGTTTTATTAAAACTATAAGCGATAAATTATTGTTGGATTCCGATAAAGTTTTAGAAAGATATAATTTGCAAATAAACGAAGATAGATTTGAAGAAGATTTATATAAATCCGACAAAAACGCAAAGCCAACAAAAAAAGAGAAAGAATCAAAAGCAAAGAAAGAAAAAAAAATTGAAGATAGCGCTATTTCTTCTTCAGAAGCTACAAATATAGAAATAAAAAAAGCCGCTATTTCAAATGTAAACGAAGAATTTAATAAAGTAAAACCAAAAATACGAAGCAATATAAGTAATGCAGAATCCGATTTACTTGCAACAACAAGAAGAGATTTAGACAGATTGAGAAGTAGAAGGAAAAGTTTTCCAATAGTTCCCATTATAGTCGTTCTTGCAATATTGGTTATTTTGGTAGTTATAGTTGTATTTTTTAGAGGAATAATAGTGGGAAGAAAAAATAATAACGATAACAGAAAAAACGAAGTTGAAATAGTTAGAAATATAGTTAATAATAGCGTATCGAGACAGAATGTTAAATCGGGAGATATTATAAATTTTAAACCTCTTGGAATATCTGCAAATATTAAATTTAATTCTATAGGAAACGCTATACATTTAAATATTAACGGGCAGGATTTAACTTTATCGAAAGGAAGTCCTATAATATTAGATTTAAGCGGAAACGGAATTGACGATTTTAAGATTAGCGTTATAGAAATTTACGATAATTTAGCTACCGTTGAAATGGAAAAACTTGAAGAAAATCAAATGATAAACGCGGGCATTGTATATAGCAATAATAATTTTAGTAATAATATTCAAAATACAACCGCTATAGCTTCTAATTTTCAAGTAATTGACGGCGATACTTATATAATGAGAAATGTTGAAAAAGAAGATATTAAAATTGAAATAACTGCAAAACAATTTGTTTATGTTAGATATTTTATAGATTCGGGAGCGCCAGCTACTCAAAATTTATTAAGCGGAAGAATTATAAATTTGACTGCAAGCGATGTTATAATGCTTACTATAGGAAATGCGGGAGAAGTTATAGTTAAAGTTAATGGAAATATTGTAAATGTTGGAGAAGCGGGCGAGACTGTAAATAAAACTATAAAATGGATTAGAGATATTGGCGATTCTACAAAATATAATTTAATTATGTCCGATACGAGATAGAATTTTTTATTTATATTTTATTTAAATTAAATTACAAAAGGAAAGCATATTGCATAATATATATTTACAGAATTTGGGATGCGAAAAAAATACAGTTGATGGCGAGCATATATTAGCCATAGTTAAAAATAAAGGATATAATATTATAGATAATCCCGAAGAAGCGGATATTATAATAATAAACACTTGCGCTTTTATTGAAGATTCTAAAAAAGAGTCGATTGATTCTATATTCGAGCATTCGATTTATAAAAAATATGGAAAATGCAAAAGGCTTATAGTTTCAGGTTGCATGAGCGAAAGATATAAAGAAAATTTTTTAGAAATGTTCAAAGAAGTCGATTCTGCAATAGGAATTCATAATCTTAATAATATATTAAACGCTATAGAAAAAGACGGATTTCATAACGCTGAAGAAAATATTTCTTATAAAGAATATAACGAAAGAATAAATACGGGAAGTTTGTATAGCGCATATATAAGAATAAGCGATGGTTGCCATGCGAATTGTAGTTTTTGCGCTATTCCAAGCATAAGAGGAAAACATAGAAGTCGAAAAATTGAAGATATAGTTAAAGAAGTTAAAAATTACTCTCAAAACGGAGTTAAAGAGATTAATTTAATAGCTCAAGAAACAACTTATTATGGATACGATTTATATAAAAAATTGGCTTTACCCGATTTGCTTAAAAGTTTATCGGAAATAGAAGGAATTGAATGGATAAGAGTTTTATATCAAAATCCCGTTATTTTAACCGACAAAATAATAGAATCTTTTTTTAAAATTGATAAAGTTTTGCCTTATTTCGATATTCCTTTGCAACATGTCGATAAAAATATATTAAAAGATATGAATAGAGGAAACAGAGGATATAAGTTTTATAGAAATATGATTGATAAAATTCGTAAGTTTGACGACAATGCCGTTATAAGAACTTCTTTTATAGTCGGATTTCCAGGCGAAACTTCAGAGAGTTTTAAGAAGCTTTTAAAATTTATTAAAAACGCTAAAATCGATAGAGTAGGCGTATTTACATATTCCGAAGAGGACAGAACGGACGCTTTGCTTATAAATAAAACTAAAATTAGCAAACGAAAAAAATTATTTTTGAGAGAAAAATTAATGAAAACGGCGATTGAAGTTTCGGAAGAGAGATTATCAAGATTTATTGGAAAAACTATAGATGTTTTGATTGAAAAAAAAGAAGACGATAAATTTATAGGAAGAAGCATTTATGACGCGCCAGAAGTTGACGGATATGTTGAAGTTTATAACGGAAATGATAATATAAAAGCGGGAGATATTATTAAAGTCGATATAAAACATAATACCGAATACGATTTAATAGGCGATTATATTAATTGATTTTAGTTTTAAGAATATTGGGAGTAAATTAAATAAAATGAAGAAAAAGATAAACGATAACGAATATTCTAGCAGAGAAGACGCTTTCAGAGTTTATTTCGATACAGTTACAAAAATAGTCTATACTTTAAATCTCATATCCGATAAAAACGATATGACAAGAAGATTATCAAATAATATAGATAGAACTTTAGGCTATGAAGAAGAGATGATTTCAAATAATGAAAAAACTATAAATAATAATAATAACGAAGTCGGATTATTAATTAATTCTTTGAAAGTAGATTTAAAAAAAATAGATTCTTTTAAGAAATATAATTTTAATATAGAAAGATTTATTGAAGAGATTGATTTAAATACTGACGAAAGATTTATATTATATTGCCTTATAGTTTATACGATTTACGGAGATTCTATGTCGGCAATTTCGGTTAGAAGAATTTTAGAACTTATAAGCATCGACTCCGACATTTATATAAATAAATATAATTATTTTGAAAATGACGGAAAATTAATGTCTTCGGGAATATTGACTCTATCGCATGAACCTTATCCAAGTATAGGTTTGCTTGAAGTAACAAATACTTTAGTGACTTTTATTAATTCTAAAATAGTTTTTGCATTTTTAGAAAAAGATAAATACGATATTATATCTAAAATTATTAACGCGGAAAATATAAATAATTCTGTAATCATAGATATTAAAACGGGGACGAGAAAAAAAGCGATAAAAGAATTCAATATTTTAACGCCAAAAGAAATTATAAATGAATTAAATAAAACTGTAATAGGGCAGGAGGAAGCTAAAAAAGCCTTATCCGTTCATGCATATTTGCATTGTTTGAGAATAAACGGAAATAAAGATATTCCTTTTCGTTCAAATATTCTTATGATTGGTCCAACGGGAGTCGGCAAAACCTATTTAGTAAAAACTTTAGCCGATATATTAGGACTTCCATTTTCAAGAGCGGATGTAACGACTTTAACAGAAACGGGATATGTGGGAGACGATGTTGAAGTAGTGCTTTATAATTTATACAGAAAAGCTAACGGAGATTTAGAAAAAGCTCAATATGGAATAGTATTTTTGGACGAAGTGGATAAAATAGCTAAAGCAGAACCTCATCAATCGACTACGGGAAATCCTTCCGATAAAGCCGTTCAAGAAGCTTTGCTTTCTATGATGAATGGAGAGGATATAAGAGTTCCAGAATTTGGCGACAGAAGAATGATGCATTCAAGCGATGGAATATTAGTGAATACAAAAAATATATTATTTATATTTGGCGGAGCTTTTGTCGGTTTGGACGATATAATTAAAATGAGATTAAAAGGCGAAAGCGGACTTGGTTTTGGTTCTAACGCTATTTTAAATAAAAATAAATTACAAAAAGATAAAATATTAAGTCAAGTCGATGTTAAAGATGTAGAAAAATACGGTATGATTCCAGAATTTATTGGAAGAATACCTATAATTGTAACTCTTAACGAACTTACAAAAGAAAATTTGAAAGATATTTTAATTAAAACTTCAGAATCGCCGATTAAAAAATATGTAGATTTCTTTAATAGCATAGGAAAAAAATTAATATTAACCGATGACGCTATAAATTATATAGTCGATAGAGCTTCGGGAATGGATATGGGAGCGAGAGCATTAAAAAGCATAGTCGAAACGGCAATGGTTAATATATTATTTAATTTGGACGGAATAAAAGGAAATTCTCTAACTTTAACGAGAGACGATATTGAAGAAGTATTTAATAAAAAAGAAACTGTAATTTCAAATAAAGAAGATATATTAAAAAAATCTAATATTAATATTGCGAAAAAAGACGATAAAAACTATATGGCTTGATTTTACTTTATATATATTTTTCTGTTATATATAATATAAATAACGAAAGTAAAACAAGATAGAA
>OIYR01001674.1_pt1 | contig 10745 bp, 8 predicted proteins | sample 1588221 | NCBI WGS metagenome assembly OIYR01 (sample SAMN03283292) | human gut metagenome | biome: human-associated habitat; material: feces | host: Homo sapiens | place: Peru | collected 2012 | reverse complement strand
ACATTTTTTCGCTCCTTATAAATATTAAATCTAATATTTATTTTAAACGCGCGCGCGCGTGCGTCAATGGAAGCTTTTTCACGTTTTCTTAGGCTTATAGTCAAATGTAATAAGAAAAGCCTCTAGACAGCACGTCTAAAGACTTTTCTTTGTTTTAAATATATTTTTCATTTCTTTTTTGTTACATTTTAGCGTTTTTTGTTGAAACTCGCCACTTTTCTAATGTTATTGGAACTTTATGTAAAATTTTCTTGTGGAGTATTATCCACAGTATGTTGTAATTCGCTTTGTTTTTTCCACACGTTTAACACTATTTGTTGATTTTTTAAACTTCTTTCATTGATAAACTTACTTTTTGTTTTTCTTGATCAATGCCAATTACTTTTACATTTACTATATCACCTACTGCTACTACATCTGATGGATTTTTAACAAAACTATTTGATAATTGGGATATATGTACAAGTCCGTCATGTTTTACTCCTATATCAACAAAAGCTCCGAAGTCTGTTACATTTCTTACTGTTCCTTTTAATACCATGTTTTCTTGTAGGTCTTCAAATTTTAATACATCGCTTCTTAATATTTGTTTTGGCATATCTTCTCTTGGATCTCTACCTGGTTTTGATAGTTCATTTATTATATCTTGTAGTGTTAATTCTCCAATGTCTAATTCTTTTGCAATTGTTTTTATATCTACTTTTTGCAATTCTTTTCTTAATTGCAATAATCTTTCATTATTGATTAGATCATCCACAGTATATCCCATTTTTGTTAATAGCTTTTCTGCTTTTTCATAACTTTCTGGGTGTACTCCTGTAATTTCTAATGGATTTTTTCCATTATATATTCTTAAAAATCCTGCACATTGTTCATATGCTGCTTTTCCTAACTTTGGTACTTTTAATAATTCTTTTCTTTGTTTTAAGCTTCCATTTGTATCTCTATATTCTACTATGTTTTTAGCTACTTGTTTGTTTATTCCTGATACATATGAAAGTAGTGATGGTGTTGCTGTATTGACATCTACACCTACGCTATTTACTGCATCTTCTACTACTCCAGTTAGACTTTCTGACAACTTTTTCTGGTTAACATCGTGTTGATATTGACCTACTCCAATTGCTTTTGGATCTATTTTTACTAATTCTGCTAATGGGTCTTGAAGTCTTCTAGCTATTGAAATTGCTCCTCTTAATGATACGTTTATGTCTGGGTATTCTTCTGTTGCTAATTTTGATGCAGAATATACTGATGCTCCTGCTTCACTTACGATTGCATAGTATATTTCTTTTTTATTTTTTGATATTAAATCAGATACAAACATTTCTGATTCTCTTGATGCTGTTCCATTTCCTATTGCTATCATGTTAATGTTATATTTCTCTATGAAATTGTTTATTACTTTTGTTGCACCTTCTACATCATTTTGTGGCTCTGTTGGATATACTGTTGCAGTATCTAATAATTTTCCATTTTGATCTATTACTGCTAACTTACATCCTGTTCTATATGCTGGGTCAAATCCTAATACTGTTATATTTTTTATTGGTGCTTGTAATAATAGTTGTTTTGCGTTTTTGCCAAATACTTTTATGGCTTTTTCTTCTGCTTTTTCTGATAACTCATTTCTTAATTCTCTGTCTACTGAAGGTTCAATTAAACGTTTATATGAGTCTTCTATACTCTCTTCTAATATTTTGCCAAATTGATTGTTTTTGTCTTTTATGATGTCTTTCTCTATAAAGTCAATTACTTTTTCATCTGGTTTTTCTACTTTGACTTTTAGGTATTCTTCTTTTTCTCCTCTGTTGATTGCTAATATTCTATGACTTGGCAAACTTCTTAAAGATTCATTGAAATCATAATACATTTCATATGGTGATTTTTCGTCTTCTTTTGTTGCTTTTATTGTTACTACAGCTTCTCTATTGCATAATTTTTTCATTTTCTTTCTGTATTCTGCATTGTCTGCTACTGTTTCTGCAATAATATCTTTTGCGCCATTTAATGCGTCTTCTATTGTTTCTACTCCTTTTTCAGGATTAATAAATTCTTTTGCTATTTCATTTATGTCTCTTTTATCTGATTGCAAGTATATTATGTTTGATAATGGCTCTAATCCTTTTTCTTTTGCTATTGTTGCTCTTGTTCTTTTCTTTTGTTTATATGGTCTGTATATATCTTCAAGTTCTGAAAGTATTTCGGATTTTTCTATTGCTTGTTGTAGTTCTTCTGTTAATTTTCCTTGTTCATCAATTAATCTTGTTATTTCTTCTTTTCTTTTTTCTAAATTTCTTAAATATGTTAATCTTTCATCAAACTCTCTAAGTGTTTCATCACTTAAGTTTCCTGTTACTTCTTTTCTGTAACGTGCTATAAATGGTATTGTATTACCGTCATCTATTAATTTTATTGTATTTTCAACTTGACTTGTTTTTATATTTAGCTCTGATGCTATTTTTTCTGTTATGTTCATTTTTATCTCCTTTATTTAAAATCTTTGTTTATTATATCAAATATTTTTGGTTTTGAAGTGTTTTTTTACAAAAAAATAAAATCACAAAAATATGTGATTTTATTTTCTATTTGTTATTGTTATGCTTTTAAATTTCTATTCCTTCTCCAACACTATTTTCTGCACTATATTTTTGATCTTCTATTGAGTGCTCATCGTTATCGCTTTGATCTTCATCATATTTTTCGAAGTATGCTTGAACTTTTAGTCCATCAAGATCTTTATTATCTCCTGTTAATGCTATGATTGTAGTTATTTTTACTTTTCCATTTTCTAATGTTGTATCCTCTTCTAATATTTCAATTTCATTTTCTTCAGAATCATATAAGTAAGATTCTTCTACTTTTCCAACATTCAATGTGTTTCCATCTTTGTCTAATACTGCTATTTGTATATTCTCTGGGTTTGTTAAATCATCATTTTCTATTTGCTCTTTTGTTACTCCTGTAACCTCTGTTTCTACTGTTATGAATTTTACTGAATTTGTTTTTATTATTGTGTTTACATTTACTGTAACATTATCTTGTGTGCTTTTTTCATTCTTTTTTATTATGCTTGCATTTTTATTTGTATCTGCTTTATTTAATTTTACTGTTAAAGTTCCTATTTTATCGCTTTCGCTGCTTATATCATCTTCACTTGATATTTCATCTGTTGTGTCTTCTGCTGAATCTTCTTCAGATGTTGATTCTTCAATTAATGTTTCTTCATCCTTATTTTCAATTGCTTGATAATATTCATCTGAATCTATTGTAACTTCTTCATATCCACCTTCTGATGAATCTTCTTCTAGTCCGTCTGCTTCTGTTTCATCAACATATTCTTCAGTGTCTTCTTCATCGTATATTTCTTCATCTGCACTTTCATCATTTGTATCTTCAAGCTCTAAGTCTGCATCTATTTCATCTCCATCTCCATAGATGTCATATACGGTTACTTCTAATTTATATGTATCTGATAGTTTTTTATTTTTTATATTTATAAGATCATAAACTTTTACTTTATTGTCTGATTCTTTATATGCAAATTGACCTTTTTCATCAGTATAATTTACTTCTTTTCCATCGATTTTTATATCTCTATCTATTTCAAAAGATACGTCATCTAAGTAATCATTTTCTATTTCAATGTTTTTATCTTTTATATCTACTTCATATTCTATTATCATGTAGTCATCTGTTGTTGCTACTTCTCCTAAAGTTACTTTTATAGTTGAATTTTCAACCATTTTAACTGTATTTATTTCGTCTTCTGTTTTTTCAAATGGTAATTTTCCTGTTTTGCCTTTGTATACTAATGCAAAAATCAATGAAATCACAATAATTGCGACTATAATAGCACAAATTATCACAACTTTTTTGTTCTTTTTCATTTGTTTTCCTCCTAATATTTTCTTCGTACATATTTACTTATACAAGAATAATACTAAATAGCAACAAAAATATCAATATTTGTTTGAATTCTTTACCAAAATGAGATATAATTGTGACTACATGAGATTTAATTTTGTTTAAAATTTTATTTTATATATATATTTATAGGAGGTTTGATATGTTAAACGCTATTGGTGTTACTGTACGTTTTGGAAAAAGAGTCCTTTTTGAAGATGTTAATATCAAATTTAATAAAGGTAATTGCTATGGTATTATTGGTGCTAATGGTGCTGGTAAATCTACTTTTCTAAAGGTTCTTTCTGGAGAATTAGAACCTAGTAAAGGTGAAGTTGTACTTGACAAAGGTGAACGTTTATCTATTTTAAAGCAAGACCACTTTGCTTACGAAGATTTTAGAGTTCTTGATACTGTTATTATGGGTAATCATGAATTGTATAAAATTATGAAAGATAAAGAAGCTCTTTACTCTAAGCCAGATTTTTCTGAGGAAGATGGTATGAAGGCTGCTAAGCTTGAAGAGCGTTTTGCTGAATTAGATGGATGGAATGCGGAATCTGATGCAGCAACACTTTTAAATGATTTAGGAATTGATTCTTCTCTTCACGAGAAATTAATGAAAGAAATTGATGCTAAGGATAAGGTTAAAGTTTTACTTGCTCAAGCATTGTTTGGTAATCCTGATGTTTTACTTCTTGATGAGCCTACTAATGACTTGGATATTAAGACTATTGATTGGCTTCAAGAATTCTTGATTAACTTTGATAATACTGTTTTAGTTGTTTCTCATGATAGATATTTCTTAAATAAAGTTTGTACTCATATTGCTGATGTTGACTTTGGTAAAATTAAAGTTTATCCTGGAAACTATGATTTCTGGTATGAGTCTAGCCAGTTAGCTTTGAAACAAATGAGAGAACAAAATAAGAAAAAAGAAGAGAAAATCAAAGAATTACAAGAATTTATTGCTAGATTTAGTGCTAATGCTTCAAAATCTAAGCAAGCTACTTCTAGAAAGAAATCTTTAGAGAAAATTGAATTAGATGAAATTAAACCATCTAATAGAAAATATCCATATATTGATTTTAAACCTGATCGTGAACCTGGTAAAGAAATTCTTGAAGTTCAAAATATATCAAAGACTCTTAATGGTGAAAAAGTTTTAGATAATGTTTCTTTTACTGTTAAAAGAGATGATAAAATTGCAATTCTTTGTGATAATGAAATTGCTAAAACAACTTTATTCCAAATTATTGCTGGTGAACTTGAACCAGATGAAGGTACTGTTTCTTTTGGAACTACTATAACTAAAGATTATTTTCCAAAGGATAATAATTACTTATTTGATGATGATTTGATTTTGGTTGATTGGCTTCGTCAATATTCTAAAGATCCTGATGAAACTTATGTTAGAAGTTTCTTAGGTAGAATGTTGTTCTCTGGCGAAGAAGCTTTGAAGAAAGTTAAGGTTCTTTCTGGTGGTGAGAAGGTTAGATGTGTTCTTTCTAAATTAATGCTTTCTGGTGCTAATTTCTTAATTTTTGATGAACCTACTAACCATTTAGATATGGAAAGTATTACTGCTTTAAATGAGGGAATGTCTAAGTTTAAAGGAAATTTAATTTTTACTTCTCATGACCATCAATTAACTCAAACTGTTGCTAATAAGATTATAGATTTGAATAATAATAAGGTTGTTATTCGTGAATGTAGTTATGATGATTATCTTGAAGAGATTGAAAAATAATAAATGAAAAGGCGCTCCAAATGGAGCGTCTTTTTGTCAAGTGTGCATAATTTACATTCTAAACTTTTGTTACATATTTTATAGAAATATTATTCTTCTGACTTCAATATTAGTTTTGGTATACCAGTATTGAAACAGTCGAACCATCTATGGCAGATGTGAGTTTTACAAGATATTGCTTTCCATTACAGTTTGTTGCAACTCTCACATCTCTCTCACCTGCTGAGAACACTTTGCTTCCGTATACCTTTGAATACGTACCAAGTGCATTTGTTTTATACACGGTCACTGTCACAGGATTATCATTCTTAAGCCAAATGTTAAGGTTTGCACCAGATTCAGGTGGTACTGTAAAACTCTGTGTATCAATAAACCACCAGTTTTCTTTGTACCATAATCCCTTTGATGTTGCCCTTTGAGAAGCATTCGCATTTTCTGTGAAAACGCTTTCTGTCTTTGCACTTTCATAGTCTGTGTTTGCTGCAAACACAGATGTTGTTGACATACTTAACAGAATTCCTAAGCAGCATAATAAAGAAAGTAATTTTTTCATCATAAAGCCTCCGTTCTCCTTGGATATGCACACTTTGACATCGCATTTAAGGCATTTAATACTTGCCCTTTATAAAAAAATGCTTTTGTAATTTTATTTCTTTTTACATTATTTGTCAACCTTTTTTTGTAAAATTTATTTTTTTCCTTGTATTGTATATTTTTTTACCATATGCTATTATATAAGTATCTTTTGTAAAATTTTATTATAAGTTTATTAATTACACAAAAGATGAGGGAGGGAATTAATATGAAAAATTGTTTAAAAATTATTGGAATTATTTTGATCATTCTAATAGTAATTTTCGCAATTCATACTATTAGAAATTATGTAATTATTACTAACTTGCAAAATAAAATAGGCACTTATATTAATAGCGATAATTATTTTATTGAAAGTTCTACAAAACAAGGCGATGCGATTTCTACGAATTTGAAATGCTATAAAAAAGGTAATAAACAAGTAACTTTTTTAGATACTATTTCAAATGGTAAAAAGACATTGGTTTCTGCATACAGTAATGGTGAGAAAAAGACTGTTTATACAGAAACAGATGGTTTAAAGGAAGTTAATACAAACATTAAGGAAATATCAACAGTATCTCTTCATAATTACTTAGAAACAGATAATAATTGGCAAACTTTTATTAATGGTATTTCTGCAAGTGTAAAATCAACAACTGTTAATGGAAAGGATTGTTATCTAATAAAAGGATTTATGTCTTCAACTGGTTCTGCCTCAAAGGATATTGAAGTTTATGTAGAAAAAGATACAGGTTTGTTACTTAAAGTTGTAGATGGCGATTCTACTACAGAATCAAGCTATGAGTTTAATAATGTTGATGATTCTATATTTGTTGAACCAGACGTAAGTCAATATACAGTTAAAGAGTAATCTAACTATTCTACAGTATAACTGAGGGGTTAAAAAAAGATAATAGAATTTTATTCTATTATCTTTTCATTTTATATTGTGATTAAGTATCACTTTTTTAAATTAACATTTCTTTATCCATTATTTTACCACTAAATATATTTGGTAAATATTCCATATCATAGCTATTTCCACTTCCGTATGCTATTGTTGTATTATCTCCATAAAACATATTAGTCACCTCTTTATTTATATTTTTTGAGCACGGTTATATTATACCATTTTTATCTAATTATGTAAAGTTCTGTTACATAATTGTATTATTTTTCTATTATTATTGTATTCTTAATTTTGTTTTTTATTCTTTATATTTTTCGATCTTTTCCTTTTTTTATTTACAAAATTCTACAATAATGATTTAATATTTGTATATTGATAAATTAAGTTTATCCAATTAAGGAGGTTTTATTATGGGATTTATTAAAGCATTCGCAGGTGCTCTAAGTGGAACATTTGCAGATCAATGGAAAGATTTTTTTGTACCAGCTTCTAATGTACCAGCTACAGCTGCTATTTTCCAAGCAGTTCCACAAGGTACTAATGCTGGACGTGGTGAAAATACAAAAGGTTCTGACAATATTATTTCAAATGGAAGTAAAATTGTTGTTCCAGAAGGGTTAGCTCTTATAACTATACAAGATGGAGCTGTTACAGGATTAATTACTGAACCAGGTGGATTTATTTATAATTCAGATGATCCAAATTCAAAATCAGTTTTCGCTGGTAATGGAATTTTGGCTTCAACAATAGGTGAATCTTGGCAAAGATTTAAATTCGGTGGTCAACCAGGTTCTCAACAAACAGCTTTTTATATAAACTTAAAACCAATAACAGGAAATAAGTTTGGTACACAAACTCCTATTTATTGGCAAGATGAATATTTAGCAACAAGAGCAGGAGGAAGCGCTAGAGGTACTTATTCATTGCAAATTGTTGATCCTCTATTATTCTTCAAAGGTTTTGTACCAGATATGTACAAAGTTCCAAATGCTCCTGTATTTGACTTTGCTGATATGGATAATCCTGCTGGAGATCATTTATTTAATGATTTCTTAACTTGTTTAACAGGTGCATTCAAACGTTTTTCTTTGAAATCAAAAGAAAACAATATGGATACTATTGATTATATTCAATCTAACTTAGATCAATTCGCTCTTACAATGGATGATGAAATTGAAAATACTTATCAATGGTCAACAAATTATGGTATAAAAGTAATAAGTGTTAACTTGCAAGCTGATTATGATGGACCAACATTAGAAGTATTAGAAGAAGCTAGAAAAGCTGATCAAGAAATCAGAAAAGCTGCTCGTATGGGTCAAGCTTATAGCAATAATATGGCTGGAATGATGGCTGCTGCTACAGGACAAGCTATGCAAGGTGCTGCAACTAACGATGCTGGTGCTATGATGGGATTCATGGGAATGAATATGGCTAGCCAAAATGGTGCAAGTTTAATGGGTGCTGTTAATAATATGCAACCTCAACAACCTGCTCCTCAGCCTCAACCAGCTCCACAACCACAAGCTCAACCAGAGCCTGTTCAACCAGTAGCTGAACCTCAAGATCAAGAACCTGTTGCTCAACCTCAACAACCTGCTGAGCAAACTGAGGAAGATCCTTATGAAAAATTAACTAAACTAAAGAAATTACTTGATGCTGGTGTTATTACTCAAGAAGATTTTGACAAAGCTAAATCTAAACTTTTGGGGGTGTAATAGATGGAAGAAACTTCAGGAGTTAATGATTCTTCAAGAATTATTCAAACTGATTTAAATGCCAAAGATGGACAAGATAAATGTCCTAAATGTGGCGCTACTGATATTTCTCTTAATCCCAGGACAGGGCTTTTAAGATGTAATTTCTGTAGATATGAATTTAAACCTGAAACAGTTGAGGAACTTAATACTAATATTTCAGAACTTAATGGTGATGTTATGGGTTCTGCAGCTCAAGATATTTCTACTGATTCTGAAAATGTGATTACTCTTAAATGTAGTAGTTGTGGTGCAGAAGTTGTTATTGATACTGCCGAAGCTACTCAAGCAAGATGTCACTGGTGTAGAAGTACATTATCTATAAATCAACAAATACCAAATGGTTCTGTTCCTGATGTAGTTCTTCCTTTTAAATTAACTAAAGCTGAGGCTAAAGCTCAAATTGAGAATTTCGTTGGTAGAAGAAAGTTTTTCGCTCATCCTAAGTTTAGACAAGAGTTTACAACAGAAAATATTATGGGTGTTTATTTTCCTTATATGGTTGTTGATATCAACTCTCATGCATTTTTACTTGGAAAAGGTGAAAAACAAGTTAGACGTTATACTAGAGGTAGTGGTGAAAATCAAAGAACTTATTACGATGCTGATTTGTATACAGTTGGTCGTGACTTTGATTTAGCTATTGATGATTTAACTATTGAATCTAATTCTGATAGATTAAATAAAAATGCTTCTGGTAAAACAAATAATATTATTAATTCTATTATGCCTTTTGATACTGAAAATTGTGTAAAGTGGAATTCAAATTACTTGAAGGGTTATACTTCTGAGAGACGTGATACTAATGTTGAACAATTACGTCCTATTGTTAATGCTCAAGCTAAAGATATTGCTAAGTTTGCAGCTAATAACACTATAAAAGAGTATGATCGTGGTGTTTGTTGGGAAACTCAAAATTTTGATGTTAAGGGTGGCTTATGGAAAACAGCGTATTTACCTGTTTGGCTTTATAGTTATCAGGAAGATAAAGGGGATAAAAAATTACTTCATTATGTTGCTGTTAATGCTAGAACTAAGGAGACTATGGGAAGTGTTCCTATTCATATGCCTAAGTTACTTGGTATTTCTGCATTAGTGGAGTTATTAGGTATTTTATTGATGATGTTTGTGGATTCTGATTATAGCTTTTTATTCTTATTGCTTGGATTTATTTACTTTTTAGTAATGTATCTAAAATATAGGAATACTAATGCTAAACATCATTATGAAACTGAGACTAAGTCTAATATGCAAAATTTAAGAAAGAAAGATGAATTTATTAGACGTGAAACTGGTCTTTCTAATTCTAAGATTAATGGAGCAAATAATACTTCTGCTACTGCAGAGAATATTACTGAGACTCTGATGAATGGAATAAATTCAATTAATCCTTTTAAATAAAGATATTTTATTTGAATTTAAAATAATTAATGTGACTAACTTTTATAGCTAGTCACATTTTTATTAATAAAATTTATTAGTAAAAGAGACTACTTTATGAAATGAACATTTTGCGTTTACTTCATTTAAAGTAGTCTCTTTTTTATTTTATATTAATCGTTCTTTTTGATTATATATACTCCACATGCTAATGATATTAATATTAGTAACATTCCTCCTGCTATTAGTACGTATGTATGTCCACCTGTTCCTATTGCTACTATTACATCTGCTTTATCTTCATTGTCTATTGTATCTTTTTCTTCAAATCCTGCTTCGTTTTCTATTGAGATTATTGATGCTGTGTTTTCTTTCATTCCTATGTTGTTTTCTCCGTTCTCCCAATCTAGAACTACTAAGTATTCTTCACTTTCTCCTGGTTGTAATTCTTTTGTTTCTCTTGTTG
>OIYR01001670.1_pt1 | contig 10759 bp, 8 predicted proteins | sample 1588221 | NCBI WGS metagenome assembly OIYR01 (sample SAMN03283292) | human gut metagenome | biome: human-associated habitat; material: feces | host: Homo sapiens | place: Peru | collected 2012 | reverse complement strand
GTAAAGAAATGTTCAGTATTTGCAAGAGTTCAACCAGAACATAAAACAAAAATAGTAAAAGCATTAAAAGCACAAGAACTTGTAGTTGCAATGACAGGAGATGGTGTAAACGATGCTCCATCAATTAAAGCAGCTGATATTGGTATAAGTATGGGAATAACAGGAACAGACGTTACAAAAGGTGCTTCAGATATGGTATTAGCTGATGATAATTTTGCAACAATTGTAAATGCAGTAGAAGAAGGAAGAAAAATTTATGACAATATAAGAAAAGTTCTACAATTCCAATTATCTACAAATACAGCAGAAGTTATATATGTTTTCTTAGCATCTATATTGGGTGTAACTGTTGTAACACCAGCACAATTATTATGGATTAACATGGTAACAGATAGTACACCAGGATTAGCACTAGGAATGGAAAAAGCTGAAGGTGACTTGATGAAAAGAAAACCACGTAGTTCAAAAGAAAGTGTTTTCTCAGATGGCGCAGGATCATCAATGATAATACATGGTGTAATAATGGCATTCATAGTTGTATTATCATTCTTCATAGGACAGTATATCGAACTTGGAAGATACGGAGTATTTGAATCAGTAGATGGGATGACAATGTCATTCTTAACAGCAAACTTGATAGAAATTTTTTATGCAATATGTATGAGAACTCAAAAAGGTTCGATCTTTAAAATGAATACAAGAAATAAATGGTTAGCAGGTTCATTTATACTATCATTAGTGTTCACAGCGGGAGTTATCTATATTCCAGCATTGTCTAATATGTTTGGATTAGCTCAAATTAGTTTGAAAGAGTTTTTAATTGCTTTTGGATTAGCTTTTATGATAATACCATTTACTGAAATAGCTAAATTTATACAAAGAAGAAAAATATCAAAACAAAGCAAATAAAGAATTTTAAAATGATAAAAACTACAAACAGTATCTGTTTGTAGTTTTTATATTGTAAAAAATTAATTAATTTGATATGATATTAATGTTAAAAGGGGAAAAATAATGAATACGGTGGATTTGTAAATGGAGAAGAAAATTTTATTAGTTGTCAATCCAGTAGCAGGAAAGGGAACAACTTCAAAAGATATAAATCAGATAAAAGAAAATTTTGAAATGTCAGGATTTGAAGTAGAGACGAAACTTACAACATTAGATAATAGTGCAGAAAAAATAGTTGAAAAATCTGATAATAAAGAAGACATCATAGTTGCTATTGGTGGAGATGGAACATTAAATGGAGTTGTTAATGGAGTTACTAAAAGCAAAAAAAACGTAAAACTAGGCTTTATTCCATTTGGAACAACAAATGATTTTGCCAGAACATTAAAAATACCTACTGACAGATTCTTTTTATCCAAAAACATTAATGATTTTAAATATAAAAAATGCGATACCGGAAAATTTAATGAAAAATATTTTAATTATGTATCAGCTTTTGGAGTTTTTGCAGAAACATCATTTAGTACTAGCAGAAAAGAAAAAAACAAATTTGGAAGATTGGCATATATTAGAACTGGAACAAAAAACTTTATAGAAACAGAGCAAGCTTATCATCTGAAAGTAACATTAGATGGCGAAGTTATCGAAGGAGACTTCGAATATGGAAGTATAAGCAATTCAAAATATATAGGTGGATTCCAATTATTCAAAGAGGATGAAATCAATATAAATGATGGAGAATTTGAAGTTATATTAATTAAAAAAACAAAAAACAAAGCCGAACTACTAAGGACTTATACCAAGCTTGCAATGCAAGTAAGAGATGATAATGTTATATACAAAAAAGCTAAAAATATAACGATTCAATCTGATAAAAAAATGGTATGGTCACTAGATGGTGAAGAAGTATTAAGTGGTAATAAAATAGAGATAAATAATTTAAAAAACAATATTTCTATTTTAACTTTATAAAGGAGAAAATATGATAAACATATTACTTTGTGGAAATAGAAAGGTTTTTGACGGGGCTTTAAGTGAACTGATTTCAATAACAAATAGGACAGCAGAAAGTATAAATTGCTATATCTTTACGATGAATATTTCATATATGAATCCTGAATATATAGATATAACAGATTCACAAATAGAGTTCTTAAACAAAGTCGTTAAAGAAAAAAATATTGAAAATAATGTAATCAAAAAAGATGTAACAAATTTATACAAGCAAGAGTTCGAAGGTAGTGCAAATGAAACCGCATATTGTACACCATACACGTTATTGAGATTATTAGCTGATTTAGATCCAACAATGCCAGATAAAATATTATATTTGGATATTGATATGATGGCAGGTGGAGATATCAGTAAATTATATAATATTGACATTGAAAATTATGAATATGCAGCTGTAAAAGAAAAGTATGGTTCATGGATAATCAGACCAGATTATATAAATGCTGGAATGTTATTAATGAATTTAAAAAAGATGAAAGAAACAAAGTTATTAGAAAAAGCCAGAGAGAAAATCAAACATAAAAAAATGCTTTTTGCAGATCAAGATGCAATTTTTTGGACAACAACATCAAAAAAAATTATTCCAAGAATATATAATGAACAATCAAGATTTAATAAAAAAGATACAATAATTTGTCATTTTTGTAAAAGAATGTTGTGGTTTCCATATCCAAGAACAGAGAACATAAAACAATGGCAAGTAGAAAATGTTCACAAAATATTGAAATGCCATGCATTTGATAATGATTTAGAAGAATATAAAAAATATAAGAAAGAATATGCAAAGAAAGAGGAAGAAAATGAGAGAAAATAAAAAGAAAACAATACCAATATTTTTTGCAGTAGATGATGGATATATTCCATTTCTAGCTGTTGCGTTACAAAGTATGACAGATCATGCATCAGATAACAATTTTTATTTAGTAAAAGTATTATATACAGATATATCAATAGAGAATCAAGAAAAAATAAAAAAATACAATAAAGAAAATATTGATATTGAATTTGTTGATTTAAATTATTACATTGACAAGATAAAAGACAAGCTATACACAAGAGATTATTATTCCAAAACAACATATTTTAGATTATTTATACCAGATTTATATCCACAATATGACAAAGCATTGTATCTAGACAGTGATATAACAATATTAAGAGATGTAGCTGAATTATATAACATTAATATAAAAGATAATTTATTAGCAGCAGCTCCTGACGATGTAATTCAAAATATAACAGTTTTCCAAGAGTATGCAGAAAAAGTTGTAGGAGTATCAGATTATAGACATTATTTTAATGCTGGAATATTAGTTATGAATTTAGATGAAATGAGAAAAGTTCATTTCCAAGATAAATTCATGTATTTATTAGAAACAATCAAATTTTCAGTAGCACAAGATCAGGATTATTTGAATAGATTATGCAAAGGTAGAGTAAAATTAATAGATAATACCTGGAATAGAATGCCAATAGGCGGAGATTTAATAAGAAGGGAAGAACTTAACTTAATTCACTACAATCTAGCATTCAAACCATGGCATTTTGAAGAAATACTATATAAAGAATACTTCTGGGAATATGCCAAAAAAACAGAGTTCTTTGAAGAAATTAGAAACATAAAAGACACATATTCTGACGAAGACAAATTTAATGATAGAGAAGCTGACAAAAAATTGAGAATGTTAGCTCAAAAAGAATGTGATTGCGTAGGTGACGACAGAATAAGACTTAGACTAAGAACTAAGGAGAAATCAAAAGAAAGAATAAAAATTCTTAGAGAAATAGAAAGACTTGAGGAAGCAGGTTTATTTGATAAAGATGCAGAAAATGATCCGCCAACAATTACACTTGAATCAGAAGATGTTGACTATTTAAATGAAAAATTAACAAGTAGAGTAAAAAATATATTTGCAAACAAAACAGGTGAATATTTCTTAAAGAATATTATAAAAACTCAAAAATTACTAATAAAAGATATAAAAGGAATTGAAAATTTAAATTCGATTCAAGATGGGGCAGTAATTACATGTAATCATTTTAATCCATTTGATGCATTTGCAGTAGAAACAGCATTTAGAAAATCAAATTTAGTAAAAAATAAAAAATTGTACAAAGTAATAAGAGAAGGAAATTACACTAACTTCCCTGGATTATATGGATTTTTCTTTAGAAATTGTGATACATTACCATTAAGTTCTAGTACAAAAACTATGATAGAATTTGTTAGAGCAACAAACACAATATTACAAAGAGGAGATGTGATTTTAATATATCCGGAACAAAGTCTATGGTGGAATTATAAGAAACCAAAGCCACTAAAACCAGGAGCATTTAAAATAGCTGCACAAAACGATGTGCCTGTAGTTCCAATATTTATAACTATGGAAGATAGCCAAATCACGGGTGAGGATGGATTCAAAATTCAACAATATACAATGCATATTGAAGAACCAATCTATCCAGAAAAAGATTTAAATGTAAAAGAAAATACTCAAAAAATGAAAGCAAAGAATTATGAAGTATGGAAAAAAGTATATGAAGACTTTTATAAGATTCCATTAAAATATACAACACCACCAGAGAAAATGCCCAAATATTAATAAACAAGAAAGAAAAGTAAAATGAAAATAAAAAAAGAAAATCAAGAAGTTATTTATTATAATGATGAATTGAATAATGAATTTTCAAAGGTACAAATACAAGCTAGAGTAATAGATGAGAGATATAATTATGACAAAAATCCTGTATGGGATTTTTGTTCATTTTTATTTCAAAATATATTGAGTATGCCAATAAAAATATTACATTCAAAAATAAAATTTAAGCATAAATTTATTGGAAAAGGAAAACTAAAGAAATGTAAAAAACACGGATATTTTATGTATGCCAATCATACTCAAGCATTTGAAGATACATTTATTCCAAGTCTAGCAAACTATCCCAAAAGGAATTTTTTAATAGTTAATCCAGAAAATATTTCACTTAAAGGAACAGGATGGATAGTAGAAATGTTAGGAGCTATTCCTGTTCCGTCAACGGTTGAGGCAACAAGAGGGTTTCTAAAAGAAATAGAAAAAAGAATAAATCAAAATCATTCTATAACAATATATCCAGAAGCTCATATCTGGCCATTTTATACAGGTATAAGAAATTTTAAATCAGTATCATTTAAGTATCCTGTAAAATTAGATAAGCCAGTATATTCAATTACTAATACATACCAAAGCTATGGAAGAAAAAATGATAAAATAAAAATTATTTCATACATAGATGGACCATTCTATCCTGATAAAAACTTAAAGATTAAAGAAGCAACAGAAAAACTTAGAAATGAAGTTTATGATCAAATGAAGGAAAGAAGCAAAAACAGTAATATTGAATATATAAAATATCAAAAAGCAGAATAATTTTGAAATTACAACGTTAGAGTTAAAACTTGTAAAAAAAGCTTCATGATGTATTAGTTAATTAGAAAATACATACGTGCACTAAAAATAGCAAAGTTGAAACATTTAGAAAAATTTGATATATTAAACAATGAAAATAGATTGGAGAAGATATGGAACATTGGAGTGTAGAAGATTATAAAAACTATACTGATAGAAATTACAAAAAAGCTAAATATAGGGCGAATAAAACATCAGTAGATGGACACACTTTTGATAGTCAAAAAGAAGCAGAATATTATTGCGAATTAAAAAATAGATTAAAAGCAAATGCTGTACCAATCCAATTACCAATCGGAGCAGAAGATCAATTCAAAGGAATTGTAGATTTAATAAAAATGAAAGCTTTCATACACAAAGATGATTTAGGAAAAGAAGTTGAAGAAACAGAAATTCCAGAAGATATGAGAGCAGATGCTGAAAAATTCAGAAGCGAAATGATAGAAGCAGTTGCAGAACAAGACGAAGAATTAATGATGAAATATTTAGATGGTGAAGAACTAACAGACGAAGAAATCAAAAAAGGTTTAAGAGCTGGTACAATAGCTAATAAAATAGTTCCAGTTACTTGCGGTTCTTCTTATAAAAACAAAGGTGTTCAAGAATTATTGAATGCTGTTGTTGATTTCATGCCATCACCACTTGATATTGATCATATCAAAGGTGTAACATTAGATGGAGAAGAAACTGAAGCTAAAACTTCTGATTCAGAACCATTTGCTGCTTTAGCATTTAAAATTGCTACTGATCCATTCGTTGGAAAATTATGTTTCTTTAGAGTTTATTCAGGAACTCTAGAATCTGGATCAACAGTTTTAAATTCTAGCAAAGATAAAAAAGAGAGAATTGGTAGAATTCTTCAAATGCACTCAAATCACAGAGAAGATATTGATAAAGTATATGCTGGTGATATTGCAGCTGCAGTTGGTTTAAAAGAAGTTACAACAGGAAATACTTTATGTGATCCTGATCATCCAATTATTCTTGAATCAATGGAATTCCCAGAGCCAGTTATTGATATCGCTATCGAACCAAAAGACAAAGCAGCTCAAGAAAAAATGGGTATAGCTTTATCTAAGTTAGCTGAAGAAGATCCAACTTTCAAAGCTTACACAAATCATGAAACTGGTCAAACTATTATTGCTGGTATGGGTGAATTACACCTTGATATCATCGTTGATAGATTAAAGAGAGAATTCAAAGTTGAATGTAATGTAGGTAAACCACAAGTTGCTTACAAAGAAACAATTAGAAATAAAGTTAAAGTTCAAGGAAAATTCATCAGACAATCTGGTGGTAAAGGACAATATGGTGATGTTTGGTTTGAAATGGAACCATTAGAGCCAGGTAAAGGTATAGAATTTGAGAGCAAAATCGTTGGTGGTGCTGTTCCTAAAGAATATATCAAACCTATTGAACAAGGTATGAGAGAAGCTGCTGAAACAGGTATCTTAGCTGGTTACCCAGTTATCGATTTCAAAGTTTCATTAGTAGATGGATCTTACCACGAAGTTGACTCTTCAGAAATGGCATTCAAGATTGCTGCTTCTATGGCTTTCAAAGAAGGTTGTAGACAAGCTAAGTCAGTTATCTTGGAACCAATTATGAAAGTTGATATAACTGTTCCAGAAGAATACATGGGTGATGTTATTGGTGACATTAACTCTAGACGTGGTAGAATGGAAGGAATGGATGGAGAAGACGGAATGCAAGATATTCATGCATTTATTCCACTTTCTGAAATGTTTGGATATGCTACTGATTTACGTTCAAAAACTCAAGGTAGAGGAACATATTCTATGGAACCTTCTCACTATGAAGAAGTTCCTAAGTCAGTTCATGATGCAATTGTTTCATCAAGAGCTAAAAAAGAAAACTAATATAAAGGTTATCTAGGTGATGAAACATTACCTAGATAGAAATTTAAATTTCAAGCATTTATGGTGCTGGATGTTTAAATAATTTATAAAATATATTGCATTTTTCCTAGAAATAGTATAAAATGCTTATGCTAATTAAATTAGTTATTAAATTTAAATTCAAAATAAAAAATAAGAAAAAGGAGGAATTTCAAATGGCTAAAGCTAAATTTGAAAGAACAAAACCACACGTTAACATTGGTACAATCGGACATGTTGACCATGGTAAAACAACAACAACAGCTGCTATTACAAAATACCTAAGCTTATTAGGAAGAGCTCAATATGAAGCATATGATCAAATCGATGGTGCTCCAGAAGAAAAAGCAAGAGGAATCACAATTAATACAGCTCACGTTGAATATGAAACAGAAAACAGACACTATGCTCACGTTGACTGTCCAGGTCACGCTGACTATGTTAAAAACATGATTACTGGTGCTGCTCAAATGGATGGTGCTATATTAGTAGTTTCAGCTGCTGATGGACCAATGCCACAAACTAGAGAGCACATCTTACTTGCTAGACAAGTTGGTGTTAAATATATCGTTGTTTACTTAAATAAATGCGATATGGTTGATGATCCAGAATTATTAGAATTAGTTGAAATGGAAGTTAGAGATCTATTATCTAAATATGATTTCCCTGGAGACGAGATTCCAATCATAAAAGGATCTTCATTAAAAGTATTAGAGAGCACATCTACAGATCCTAACGATCCTGTATATGCTCCAATGAAAGAATTAATGGATGCTGTTGATAGCTATATTCCAACACCAGACAGACCAACTGACCAACCATTCTTAATGCCAGTAGAAGATATATTCTCTATCACAGGTAGAGGAACTGTTGCTACAGGTAGAGTAGAAAGAGGAGTTGTAAAAGTTTCTGATGAAGTTGAAATCGTTGGATTAAAACCTGAATCAAGCAAAACTGTTGTTACAGGTGTTGAAATGTTCAGAAAATTATTAGACCAAGCTGAAGCTGGTGATAATATTGGTGTATTATTAAGAGGTGTTCAAAGAACAGATATCGAAAGAGGTCAAGTTCTTGCAAAACCAGGAACAATACATCCACATACAAAATTTAAATCACAAGTTTATGTATTAACTAAAGAAGAAGGTGGAAGACATACACCATTCTTTAATGGATACAGACCACAATTCTATTTCAGAACAACTGACGTTACAGGTGTTATCGAATTACCTGCTGGAACAGAAATGGTTATGCCAGGAGATAACGTTGATATGACTATCGAACTTATTACTCCAATCGCTATCGAAAAAGGATTAAGATTCGCTATTCGTGAAGGTGGACGTACAGTAGGTTCAGGTATCGTTTCTGATATTATTGAATAATATTAATATGATAAATCGTTGATTTATATATTATCTATCCTTTGGATAGAGTAGAGATACTTTATCCAAGGGATTTTTTATTTGTCTTTTAAGGTTGCTTTTACAGTAATGTTAATTTGATTGACAAGTTAGTTTTTGCAATATATAAATAAAATTTGTTTAGAGTTGAATAGTTGAGATATTTATATAATTACAAATGAAATATAATGTGCTTAAAGTGTATTGATTTTATAATAGTGTGATGTATGTTTAAATAACTTATAATAGATTTTTTAAAAATTGATTATTATACTTGATTTTTTATGTGTATCATAATAGAATATTTATATTAAGAGGCTATTTATTTGCATTTTAGATAGCATTTTATGCTTTCAAGGTGGAATATTTTTAGTGCTTTTTATTATAATTATAAAGATAATAAATAGTTAATTATTAGTGAATTTTAACTATTTTAGGAGGAACAATATGAAGATACTTTTAGATGCAATGGGGGGAGATAATGCACCAGATGCAACTATAAAAGGTGCAGTTAGAGCAATAAATCAAATTAAAGCTACGGTTGTACTTATAGGTAAAGAAGATGTTATAAGGGCAAAATTTAAAGAATTTTATGGGAAAGAACCAGAGGAAATATCTGATAGATTTGAAATAAAAAATGCCACTGAAACAATAGAGATGGAAGATATCCCAACAATGGCTATAAAACATAAAAAGGATTCATCAATGGTTGTTGGTTTTAGATCATTGAAGGCTGATGAAGGTGATGTATTTATTTCTGCAGGAAATTCAGGTGCTTTGCTTACAGGAGCTACATTATTAGTTGGTAGAATTAAAGGAATAGATAGACCAGCTTTGGGCGGAATTTTACCAGCTTATCATAGTCAATTATTATTAATGGATTGCGGGGCTAATACTAATTGCAAACCTATCAATTTATTGCAGTTTGCTTTAATGTCTACGATTTATTTAAAAAATACATTTGGAATTGAAAAACCTGCTATAGGATTATTAAATATAGGAACTGAAGAAACAAAAGGTAATGAATTGACCAAGGAGTCATATTTATTATTAAAAGAAAAAGCAGAAGAAATAGATATTATAGAATCCAGCGATTCTTGAACCAATTCGTTCTTCATAGTTTTTAAAAACTTCTTCATGCATAAAGTATTCATCTTCAAGATCTCTTAAATTTTTAAGATGAAAATCAAAATAGGACATAGGCTTTTCTGAAGCAATTAAGCATAATGCTTCATATGCATCAAAGTCTTCCAATGTGTCATATAATGTTGGTGATATAGGATAAATTTTAATGTTATTTTTAGTTGCAAATTCATATAACAAATTACTTTGACTTAATAAAGATTGACCTGCAAAGCTTAAACCTATACCAAAATGCTTAAGCATTTTATATTTATCATATAAAACATTAAGATCATTTGTCCGGTACCACTCAGACTCGAAGGTTGAAATAAAAATTACATTTTCAAATTTTGACAATTCCTCTAAAGAAAATATTTTTCCCTCAAGCTTATCTATACTTGATAATTTCAAAATTTCCATATAGCCAGTATCATTTAATGCATATACTATAATTTTATCCTTTTTATCATCAAAAGATTTATAGTATAGCTCAACGCCAATTAAGGGCTTAATACCATTTTTAAGACATAAATTATAAAATTTATAGTGACCATACATATTATGATCAGTAATCGATAAGGCCTTGTAGCCATATTATTTTTCCTTATTTACATAATCCTCAAGTCGCATAGCTGATTTTAATATATTATATTCTGTTTGACCATATAAAAAACCTATCATATGACTTCACCTCTTGGGTTTATTATATCATTTGATAGGTTTAAATTAAAGTTATACTATATTTTTTTTGTTTTCTTTTTTTATTAGAAGCCCAACTATAACTCCACTTATTACAATAATAGCTAATATAATTACAAGCTTATTCTCATAAATATACTCATAGATATCATAAAAGGTATTCTTAGTATCGGAATTTTTGGCCTTTACTGTAACATAAAATTTAGCTATTGTAGAATGTCCTGCCATA
>OIYR01001668.1_pt1 | contig 10763 bp, 12 predicted proteins | sample 1588221 | NCBI WGS metagenome assembly OIYR01 (sample SAMN03283292) | human gut metagenome | biome: human-associated habitat; material: feces | host: Homo sapiens | place: Peru | collected 2012 | reverse complement strand
CCAGTACTTGTTGTATTTTCTTTATTTGCTGTGTAAATATCATACATAAATGATTTTAAAACACCATTTTCTACAAGGTTGGTTTTTTTGGATACAGTTCCTTCACCGTCACATTTTGCAGAATACATTCCTTTTTCTAAAGTGGCATCATTTGTTATTGATAAGTTAGGGCTTACAATTTCACTATTCATTTTGTCATGAAGTATGGATCTTCGTCTTTGAACGTTTTCTCCATTGAATGCTGCTAAAAAAGTAGGAGCAACGGGAGGAACGGTTTTATATGGAAGAAGTTTAGGAAGTTCCAGGACTATTTTTGCATCTATTCAAGTAGAACCTGAAAAAGATATTGTTTTAAATATTGTTAGTAATGAAATAAAAAATAAAGTAATGGAAAGTATTAACAAAGAAGCTGGTATTAAAACCGAAGCAAGAGGCGTAATCATGTCTTTTGAAATAGATAATATTATAGGACTTAATGATTAGTTATTGAATATTTTTTCCGTTTTGGAAAAAATATTCAATGAAATAGTTGTAATATTAAAAAAAATATAATATAATTATTTATATGAAAGGAGACTTATGAAAGAAATCAAAAGAGATGTTTATCTTAATAAACTTATAAATAGAAGAGAAAACGGTTTTATTAAAATAATAACAGGAATAAGAAGATGTGGTAAATCTTATTTACTTGATCCTTTATATAAAAATTATTTACTTGAAAGTGGAGTTTGTGAAGATCATATAATTAAATTAGATTTAGATGAAAGAAAAAATAAAAAATTTTTAAATCCTGATGAATTAGATAATTATATTAGAAGTTTAATTAAAGATGAAAATATGTATTATGTAATTTTAGATGAAGTTCAAAAAGTAGAAGATTTTGAAGCCGTTCTTAATGGATTTTTACATATTAAAAATTTAGATGTATATATAACGGGTTCTAATTCCAAATTTTTATCTTCTGATATAATAACGGAATTTAGAGGTCGTGGTGATGATGTTAAAGTACTTCCTTTAACTTTTAGTGAGTTTGTTCAAGGATATGATGGTAGTATAGATGATGCTTGGAATGAATATATAACATATGGTGGAATGCCAAGAATTTTATCATTTAAAACAGAGGCTGATAAAAGTGATTATTTAAAAAGATTATTTGAGCATACTTATTTAAAAGATATAATAGAAAGAAATAATGTTCAAAGAATAGATGTTTTAGATGCATTAGTTAATATATTAGCATCTTCAATAGGATCTTTAACTAATCCAAATAAATTAGTTAATACATTTGAAAGTTATGGAATTAAAGATGTATCAGTTAATACTTTAACTACATATATAAATTATCTTTTAGATGCCTTTTTAATAACTAAAGCTGAAAGATATGATGTAAAAGGAAAACAATTATTAAAAACACTAGAAAAGAATTATATCATTGATATGGGTTTTCGAAATATGTTGCTTGGATATCGTGATGCTGATAGAGGGCATATCATAGAAAATATTGTGTTCTTAGAATTAATAAGACGAGACTATCGTGTATATATTGGTAAAGTTGGAGAAACAGAAGTGGACTTTGTTGCTGAAAAATCAAATGAAAAATTATATATTCAAGTAACGGAGAGTATGTTATCACAAGAAACAAGAGAGCGTGAATTGAGACCATTACGTATGATAGCAGATAATTATGAAAAGATTATATTATCAATGGATAGAAATTATATAACTCCTTATGATGGCATCAAGTCTTTGAATTTACTTGATTGGTTACACTACCACCAATACTTCCACCAACAGTAACAGATAAAAGCACCCACATACCTGGAAGTCCAATACTTTTGCCAACAACTCTAGGATAAATCAAATTGCCTTCAATTTGTTGAAGAATAATAATAAATACAACAAATAGTATTGCCTTAATAGGACTAACCATCATGATAAGAATAAACCCGATAGCGGTACCAATAAATGCACCAAATATAGGAATTAAAGCCGTAAATCCAAGTAAAACCCCTATAGTAGAAGCATATGGAAACCTAAATATAAGCATTCCAACAAAAACCAAACTACCAAAAATCAAAGCCTCCAAACACTGACCAGTAACAAAATTAGAAAAAGTCTTATTAGCAAGACTACCAACAGTAGTAATCTTTTCTATAGTCTTAGGTTTTAAATAAGCCTTCATAACCTTATTAATTTGTCTACTAAGGGTCTCTTTTTGAGCAATCATATAAATGGCAAAAACCAAAGTAATAATACCTTTACTAATAATACCAATAACAGAAGTAGCAACCTCAGTAGTAACCGTAATAACATCCTTAGAATTACCCTTAATATAGTCAGTAATAATTTTACTAAAGTTATCAAGATATTCACTAACTTTATTAATATTTTCTTCTTTATCTTTTAAATCAATTTCTTTAGAATTGTCGATTATAGTTTCGTTTGAATTATTATTTTCGTTATTTTCTATAATGTTATTTGTATTTAAATCATTTTTTATATTATTATCTTTAATATCGTTTTTATCGGATTCAAAATCTTTATTTTCCGCTTCGTTATTTTTATTACAATTATCGTCAAAACCCGTAGCCACAATCGTCACTCTTATCTCGTCATTTAAACTTTCGTCTATACAAGTTCCTATTTTTATATTTGCTTCTTCATGAGCGTAGCTATTTATTTTTTCAGCGGCTTCTCCGTATTCTTTAAGTCCAAAATCTTTAGGAGCTACTATGTTTGCCAAAACGCCTCTCGAATTTTTTATACTTGAAACATCCAATAAAGGATTTTCAAAAGCGTTTGATATTGCTTTTTCTATTCTATTTTCGCCTTTTCCTATCCCTATTCCTAAATGCGCTCTTCCGTTAGATAAAGCTATCATAGTGCGAACATCGGCAAAATCTACATTTACTCCAAAACCTGTTTGAGTAATTATATCGGAAATTCCTTGCACGCCTTGTCTTAATATATCGTCTATAATTGAAAACGCTTCCGTGTATCCGTAATTTTCAGCGTCAACCATATCGTAAAGATTTTCATTTGGTATTATTATAAGAGAATCTACAACGGAAAACATTTTTTCTATTCCCGCTTCGGCTCTATTCATTTTTAATTTTCCTTCGTATTTAAAAGGTTTAGTGACTACGCCTATTGTTAAAGCTCCGCATTTTTTTGCAATTTCTGCAACTACAGGACTCGCTCCCGTTCCCGTGCCTCCTCCAAAACTGCTTGCAATAAAAACTAAATTCGCTCCGTTAATTATCTCTTCAATTTTTGCAACATCCTCTTTAGCGGCTTCAGCTCCTTTTTCTGGGTCCGTTCCCGCTCCCAATCCTTGCGTCACTCTTTCTCCTAAAACTATTTTGGTTTCTGCATTGGACCTTGAAAGCGCCTGTTTGTCGGTATTCATAGCCACAAAATCTACGCCGTTAAGTTTTTCTTCTATCATTCTATTAACGGCATTGCATCCTCCGTTTCCAACTCCTATAACTTTTATAACAGTGCCTAAAGAAACATTAAAAGAATTTATATTTGAGTTTATTTTTGAATTATCAGCTAATTCTATTCTATATTTAGAATCCATCGCTTACTCCTTTTTATTTTTAATTATTTAAAAAATAAAAAATTAAAATACTTATAATTATTATCGTATATTATCAATTTTAATAAACATAATTATATTAACATAATTATAAAATTAATCAAGTGCTAAAAATAAAAAAATATGATATTATATAAAAAATATTATCGATTACTTCAGGGTTTGCTCTGTAATGACGGTAAATAAAATAGTAATTTCAAGCATACGAAATTTATACTAATCAATCTATAAAAAATTAAACGGAGAAAATTTTTTATGAATTACGATGTTAGTTTAGTTATAACGACTTACAACGAAGAAAAATATTTACCAATTCTACTTGGTTCAATTAATAATCAAAAAACCGATTTAAAAATGGAAATAATTATTATAGACGATTCTTCTACAGACGAAACTTTGAATATTATAAAACAATATGAAAAGTTCATACGGGGGGTAATTCGACTCTTACATAACGATAAAAAATCAGATGTTCAATATATGAGAAATATGGGACTTAAAGAAGCTACAGGAAAAGTTATAATATTTTTTGATGCCGATACCGCGATATCAGAAAATTTTATAGAAAATATGATTAAACCGATTATAAATAATAAAGCCGATACGACTTTATGCAAAACTTACGCCGTTCTTGAAGCTTTTTACGATATTCTTCCCGAAAAATATTCTAAAAGCTATGTTTATTTTATAAAACATTGTCCAAGATTTATGATGAAAAGATTTCCCGTTCAATTTATTCCCTGGATTTTAAGATGGTTTAATATGATGAAAAAACAAAAAAGATTTATAAGCGTTTGGAGAGTTCCTAACCGAGCGCATACTACGGGAATAGCTACAAAAACAGAAATAGCGAGAAAGTCTGGAGGTTGGAAAGTTAAAATAGGAGATGGAGATGACGCTCAATATTCTAACGATGTTTGTAATGAAAGCGATAAAGTTTTATGGGTTGGCAAATGCATTCTTTTTATTTCGAGAAGAAGAGTATTCCCAACAGATAACGGATGGATTACCGATATATTTTTTAAGCAGGTAAAGAAATTTTATAAAAATAAAATACGAAAAAATAACGATAACGATTATACAAAAAATTTGCGTTAATTTTAATATATAATAATTCTTAAAAATGATTTATAATATTTTAATTATAAAAAATAAATTTTAAAATTAAAAGAAAAATAAAAAATGAATATACATATACATACTTTTGGATGCAGGCTCAATCAATATGAAAGCGAAAAAATTTCATTTGAATTAAAAAATATGGGAGCGAATATTACCGAATTAAAAAATGCGGACGCTATAGCTATAAATACTTGCACGGTTACAAACGACAGCGATAAAAAACTTATAAATTATTTAGACAAACTTGAAAATATATCTCAAAAAAAAATTTTCTTAATAGGTTGCTATGTTTCAAAAAAAGAAAATTCTAAAAACGAAGAAAATTTATTTGATAAAGAAAATATAACTATAATACCAAACGATAAAAAAGAAGAAGCTTCTCAAATAATATTTAATACTTTGACTAAAAATTATGAGAGCGAATTTAAAAATTCGATATTCTTTCCGCAGGAACAGAGCAGAGCGTATTTAAAAATTCAAGACGGTTGCGAGGTTTTTTGTTCTTATTGTATAGTGGCTAGAGTTAGAGGAAAACATAAAAGCGTTGAGCCTAAAAAAATTTACGATGCCCTAAAAATCGCTCACGAATACGGTTATAAAGAAATTGTTTTAACGGGATTAAATTTAGGTTCTTACAACTACAATAACGAAATAAAATTTATTCAAATAGTTAAAAATATGCTTGAAATATCTTCAAAATTTGGAATAAGAATAAGACTCTCTTCTATCGAGCCGATTTATTTTAATGACGAGCTTATAAGTTTATTTAAAAATTCCGAAGTTCTATGTCCGCATGCGCATATTCCTTTGCAATCGGGAAGCGATAAAATTTTAAAATTAATGAATAGAAGATATACGAGCGGGTATTATTTAAATATAGTCGAAAAATTATATAAAACAAATTCAAATATGTCGGTAAGCGCCGATATTATGGTTGGCTTTCCAAACGAAGATAGTAACGATTTTAAAGACACTTTTAATTTATGCGAAAAATCAAAATTTATAAAGATGCATATATTTCGATATTCTAATAGAGAAAATACTCCTTCGTCAAAAATGTCAAATCAAGTTAGCTACAGAACAAAATTAAAAAGAGCGAAATTGTTAAACGAATTAAATAATAAAATGAAGGACGATTTTTACAAAAACGCTATAAATAGAGAATTAAAAGTAATTGCGGAAAAAAAATTAGAAAATAATTATTATATAGGAACGAGCGGAGAATATTTGAAAGTAAAATTCAAAAGCGAAAAAATTATTGAAAAAAAAGATATTATTAAAGTTAAAGCGATTAAATATGAAGACAATATAATAATTGGCGAGGCTAAAAATGGATAATATAAAAAAACCTAAACTTACTTTAAAAGAAAGATATAACGATGAATTTTTAGAAAAAGCGGAAATTAGAAGAAAGGCTTTGCAATATAAAAGAATGCATGTCGGACTTATAAATAGCGATAGAATGGAACATATGATAAAACTTCTTTATCAAGTTCATCAAAATTATTATCTTGGTTATTTTGAAGCGAGTTGTACTCTTGCAGGCAGTATGTTTGAACAATCTCTTATGATTCTTTTGGAAGAGAAAATAAACGAAGACGGATTTATATCTATAAAGAAATTAAAAAACGGAAAACCTTATTACGATAAAATTACGAATATTGAAGATTTGGCTCAATGCAATATCGGAACTTTAATTTCAATTGTCGGCTATTATAAAATGCTTCCTAATAACGAATACAATTTAGCGAAAACTCTTCAAAATATTAGAAATTGTATAGTTCATGATATGCTTCCAAAATTTTATTTAATTGACGGACATTATCAAGCGGAAATTAGAATTAATTTAAACTCAAATATTACAAAAATTATAAAAATTCCCGAAGCCGAAATAAAAAATCGCACGGCGGGACAAAGTTCACTAGAATTATGGTCTTACTTTTTATTAACTCGCACAAGAAGTTTGATAGAATTTTTATTTATAAATAGAGTGAAAAAATTTCCGCCAGAATTTTAATTATATAAACTACTTTATAATATCAAAAAAATCATCGGGATAGATAACATTTAAGGATTATGAATAGTCGAAGTTGTAAGCCATTCTTTATATTCAGTGTAATAATAAGCCGTTAACTCTTCAACTTGTTTTTGATATTTATCTTTTAAATCTCCGCCAAGAATTCTTTTCCCTATACCTTCCGCAACTGTTTGAATTGCAGTCGGAGTATCATGTCCGTTTAAATGATTTAATCCCGTATTATGCAAATGCTCATGAAATATTACTCCCACAAAACCGATAAAAATTCCGTATGCGAATTCGCTTTTCCAATTCATATTTGGAATTCCTACAAAAGTCGCATCTCCCAAATTATTTGTATATCCTTCCAAAGCGTATCGAGATGGTCCTATTCCACCTACAGCAACCTGACTCGTTCTATTATATTTGCAATATTGAACATTATATTTACGATTTCTTACAACCGCTAAAAGTCTGTTTTTGTCGTATTCTTGTCCTTTACTAATCGGGAATCCGCCTCTACTTTCATTAACCGAAGATATATAAGTCTTTTTCAAAAATTCTGTCTCAAATTCGGGCGTATTTATTATAGCTCTCATTAAAGCTAATGAACGCAAAGCCCATCTTTTTTCTTCTACCGTAATAACCGTATAACTGCTTATTTCTGGCGCTATATAAAATCTATCTATTCCTACCTGCCAATAAGGATATTTTTTATTTATCGCCTCTTTTGTATAATCAGAAGGCTTTATAGTATTCTTACAGCCTAATATAAATAATAATAAAAATATAAAATGTAATTTATTTTTCATGATTTTATCCTTAATACTAAATTATTTTAATTCCTATTTGAAATCCCAAATCGAAACTTGATATATTTTGTTTAATAACTTTTCTTAAATCGCTATCGTTAAACTTTGGAGTTTTTAAATATATTCCGAAATCGTATCCTATATATCCGCCTAAAAATAAATTTAATTTTTTATCCGAATAAATTAAATAATCTACGGAAAATTTTAAATACGGAATAATCGGAACTTTAAAAACATTTTTTAATTGATTAGCTTTTATAATTTCTATATTTTGAGTTATTTTAGAATTTTGATAATCAGCGACAGAATCTTTAACTCTTGCATATAACGGAACTTTAATTCCTCCCGCGATACCGAAAGAAAATTTATTCCAATTAAATTTAGGGTATATTCCAAATACCATGCTTTCAAAAATATAACAATTAAAATTTTTTATAGAAGCGCTTCCCTTATTTTTAGAATAAGATGCAAAAGTGTCATGCAAATATCCCGTTTCAAATAATAAACTTAAACTCATATTCTTTTTAAATTTAAAATTGTATCCTAAATGAATTAATATTCCAGAATCTAAACCTATATAAGATTTTTTTGAATTTTGTTTTGATTTTGAATTATAATTGCTTTGTTGAGCGCTCGAACTGTCTTTATTCAATATAAATCTGTCGATTCCCACGCTCATTCCAAGCGGAATTTGAAAGCCGTATTCAAAACCGCTTTTGGCGAATACCAAACGATTTAAAAGCATCGTAATTATTAATATCTTAAAATATATTTTCATTCTCTATTTATTAACCTTCTTATTTACAACATTTTATATAATTTTATATAGGTCTTATTTTTGCCCCTAATTGAAATCCTAAATCTATACTCGATAATTTTTCAATCGGATTAATGCTATTATTCAAATTTTTATTTTGATAATATATCGGAAAATCATAATTAAAATAAGCGGATAAAACCATATCGAATTTTGCCGAACTATAAAAAGAATAATCGAATACAAATTTTATAAACGGAATAGCTTGATATTTAAAATAAGTTTTCATTTTATTCGCTTTAATCATAGTTATATTTTCAGTAATATATCCGATATATTTATTTTTTGAAGAATAATTTATTTCTGCATATAACGGAACTTTTACTCCGAAACCTAAAGAAAAAGAAAAATTCTTATAATTTAATTTCGGAATAGCTCCAATCAATAAACTATCGAAAGTATTATAAATGCCATTTTTCATTACAAATATATACGAATTTGTTTCAGTGTCTTTCAAACTATAATTAATAGAATCTCTAAAATATCCTAATTCTCCTAAAAGACTCACGCTAAAATCTTTATTTATTTGGAATTTATATCCTAATTGAGACAAAATTCCTATTTCAAAACCCGCTTTAGTTTTCTTTGTGTTATTTTCTTTATATTGATTAAATCCAGAATTATTATTTCCGTATTCCGATGAATCGAAAGCATGCAAAGATATACTCATTCCTATTGGGACAAATATTCCAATTTCTAATCCGCTTTTTGCAAATAGATTAAACGAATTAAAAATTAAAATTAATAATATAATAATAGTTTTTATAGTTTTCATTTTTAATATTTATAAGTAAATTTTATCGAATTATACAGCGTTATTAATAATTAAGCAATATTAAAAAATCAAAATAAATTTAATAAAAATAAACTACTTTATAATATCAAAAAAATCATCGGGATAGCCATACATATTGATTTTTCCGCTTTCGTCAATATCTATTTCGACATAAGCGCCGTTAATAATATTTTCATTTTTATATCTATCGGTTAGAAAATCCATAACTTGATTATCAGAACCGAACAAATGATTATTTATATTTCGTCTCTCTTCAATATATCTTCCCGAAATTAACAAATCGGCATAATCTAAAATTTTTATTTTATCGCTTGAATTAATCTCTTCTTTTTCGTATCCCGTATAAAGTATTATTCCAATATCAAGTTTTTTTATAAGTTTCATTAATTCCAATAATTCGTCAAGTTGTTCTAAAGGTTCGCCTCCAAGTATCGTAACGCATTTTATATTATTCTTTTCAATCGACTCTTTTATTTGAATTATTAAATCTTCAGTTTTTATATAAAAGCCGCCTTCAAAATCATGCATCGATTTATTCCAGCAGCCTTTACATTTCAAACTGCAACCTTGCATCCAAATTGCAAATGAATTTCCGAAACCGTAAATACTCGAATTATTATTAATATGAGCTAAACGCATTTATTTTTATCTTAATTTTTTATCTAACTTCTCTAACTAAAGTAAGTTGAATTTTATTATCCTTTTTCGTTTCCATAACTCTATAACCTTTAGCTTTAGCTTTTTCCATTATCGCTTTTTTTTGAGATTCTATATATGCAAGTCTCTCTCTTTCGAGTCTTTCCGCTTCTTCTTTAAGTTTTATCTCATAAACATTATTATAAGATTTTTCAAGTTTTGTAAGAAAATAAGATATTTCAGTATTATAACTATCATAATTTAAAATATATTTTCCGTTTACAAATTTAAAATATGTGTTTCTATATCTATGCAATGATGGAATATAAATTTTATCGTTTTTAATTTCGTAATTATATCCGCATTTTTCCAAAGCCTCTAAAAGTATTTCTTGGCTTATAAAAGGCGTTGTGGTTTTTACTAAATAACTCATTTTTTTCTCCTCGCCACAGGCGTTCCTATGGCTATTTTTGAATATTAATATTTTTTTGACTAACATTAACTTTTTGATAATATTCGTCAGTTTTCTTAACTTCTTTTATATCGGCAAGCTCGTCTAAAAGCTCCTCGACTTCCGACAAACAAGCCTCGCCTTTGATTCCGTCAGTTTTCAAATCTAAACTTCCGTCTTCGTTAATTGTAATATTTATTCTTTGCTCTTTCATTTTCTCTCCTTTTATCTTAAAAATAAATTATTCTAAATTTTCAATATCAATTTTCTTTATTAAATCAATATTTTCGTCAGTTTCCATAATATACGAAAGCGAAGAAACATTATTTTTTTTATTACAAGCGTTTCTATAAATTTTATTAATTTCGTCTATTATTTTATTAATCTTATTTACATTTTTTATATTTTCTAATTCTTTTAAATCGCTTTCTACTTTTGAAGTTAACTCTTCATAAGTTTTTTTATCCGAATAATCAAAATCTTTAATAATATCTTTTATTTCGATTATTTT
>OIYR01001666.1_pt1 | contig 10767 bp, 8 predicted proteins | sample 1588221 | NCBI WGS metagenome assembly OIYR01 (sample SAMN03283292) | human gut metagenome | biome: human-associated habitat; material: feces | host: Homo sapiens | place: Peru | collected 2012 | reverse complement strand
TTGAAAGTTTTTTGGCATATCAGGATAATAATAGTTTTTTCTTTCAAAATACATATATTCTGGTTGACGACAATTTAAAATTTCACTCATCATCAAAGACATTTTTACAGCTTCTTTATTTAAAACTGGCAAAGTTCCAGGAAAACCCATGTCAATTGGTCTTATATTTGTATTTGGCATTTCTGAATATCCATTTTTAGCACTTGAAAATACTTTGGTATTACTTTTCATTTCACAGTGCATTTCTAACCCAATGACAGCTTTATATTTCATCTTTATCACCCACTACCATATCTTTATAATTCATCTCTGACTCCAATGCATATGCTAAATTTAAAACGTTTTGATCATCATAACAATTACCAGTAATATTAATACCAACAGGAAGCTTATTTATAAAGCCATTTGGTATTGTAATAGATGGAAAACCACCAAAATTACCAATTTGTAAATGATTTTCTAAAATAGATAATTCATCATCAGATACCTTCTCAGATAACCCTTCAATTAATGGTGCGACTCCACTACCTACAGGCAATATAAATGCATCATATTCTTTAAATAAACTTTTAAATTTATCTACAATCAATCTTCTTACTCTACAAGCATTCAAGAAATATCTTTCTTGATTTTCTTTTTGTAAAACATAAGATCCAATTACAAATCTTCTTTTAATAAGGGGAGAAAAACCTTTAGTTCTATAATCTTTAATCATATCCATAACATTTTCTCCACTACCTCGAGGTCCAAAAGAAATACCTGTTAAATTAGACATGTTACTCGTAGCTTCCGCACAAGAAATACAAACATAAACACTTGGAATTGCACTAAGGATAGTCTTATCAATTGAAACCTCTTCAATTTCTACTCCAACATTTCTAAGTTTTTCAATTGTTTCCATAAAATTATTTAAATGCATCTTTAATTCATCGCTTGCATTTGGATAATTACTAATATCAACAATTTCCTTTATATAAAATAATTTTTTTCCTTTAACATCCTTATTCAAATTCTTAAATAAATTAATATTACTAGAATCCCAAGTAGTTTGGTCATTGTAATCTAACCCCTTCATAGCATCCACTACTAAAGCGGCATCTCTAACGCTTCTAGTTAATACCCCACAAGTATCTAAACTTGATGCAAATGGAAATAATCCATATCTTGAAATCATTCCATAAGTTGGTTTATACCCGACGATACCACAATAAGCCGCAGGTTTACGAATAGAATCTCCGGTATCACTACCTAAAGCATAAGGGTAAACTCCATAGGCAACACTACATGCAGATCCCGCAGATGAACCGCCACAAATGCGAGTAACATCCCAAGGGTTTTTAATTATGCCGGTGTGAGCAGTTAGCCCAGTACCCCCCATTCCAAACTCATCTAAAGCTGTTTTGGCAATCGCAACCGCCCCATTTTTCTTTAAATTAGAAACTGCACTAGCATCAAAAAACGGTACATAATCTTTTAATGTATTACTAGAACCAGTTGATAAAATATCTTTCGTAGAATAATTATCTTTAATTCCATAAGGAATACCACTTAAATAATTATTTTCATCAAACGCTTCATTTGCATCATCAATTATAGTTACAAATGGATTACATTTTTCTTGTAATTTATGAGCATTTTCTATAGAATCTTTTATTAACTTATCAATATTAAGTTCATTATTTTTTATCATTTCATGCAATTCAACAATTCCAGGTATTTTCATTATCCCACCACCTTTGGAACACTTACTAAACCATCTTCCACAGAATCACAATTTTGTAATAATTCTGAAACCGGCACACTATCTTCAACAACATCTTCTCTTAAAACAAAAGTAAAATCATCTAAAGCATGCGTCATAGGTTCAACTTTTTCTATATTAGGTATATTTGCTATTTTTTCCATTGACTTTTCAATAACATCAAATTCTTTTAAAACCATGTTATTTTCTTCACTAGTTAAGCCAATTAATAATTTATCAGCATATGAATCTACCATTTCTTTTGTAAACTTACTCAAAAGTACTCACTCCTTTATATTTTTCATTATTTCATCTAATCTTTTATGAAAATCAACAATCGTTCCATTATTAAATATGTAATAATCAGCATAAGCAATTGGCCCAGCTTTTGCAATATTTTCAATTTCTGAAACATCTCTTTTAATAGCATCCTCATTATTAAAAGGTCTTACTATTCTTTTTGAAAGTCTATCATATCTTAACTTTTTATCAGCTACTACAGCTATCGTAGTCATCTTAAATTCACTATTTAATATTACTAGTTCATCCCAAGAATAAAGACCATCAAGTACTACGTCATTATCTAAAGCTAATTCTTTAATCTTAGGAAGAAGGACCTTAGCATAGACCCCCATCCCAAGTTCACTACGAAGTTTTTCCCTCATCATTTTTTCATTATCTGGTGTAACCTCAAGTCCACTTTCTTTTAATTTATCGATTGTAACTCCTCCAAAGTAAACTCTTTTATAGCCTAGAGCAAGTAAATAATCACTAGCAACAGATTTGCCACTGCCACACATTCCTACAATTGCAATAATTTTTCCCATAAAGACCTCTAAAATTCACAAGAACCTGGAGTTCTTGGATATGGAATAACATCACGAATATTTTCAATACCTGTTAAGTACATAATAAGTCTTTCAAATCCCATACCAAATCCAGAATGAATACATCCACCATATTTTCTTAAGTTTAAATACCATTCCACACTAGTTTTATCAGCACCTAGTTCTTCCATTCTCTTAAGTAAAACATCTAAATTTTCTTCTCTTTGAGATCCCCCGATTAATTCACCAGCTCCAGGAACCTCCAAATCAACTCCAGCAACAGTTTTACCATCTTCATTAAGTTTCATATAATATGCCTTAATATCTTTTGGCCAATTTTTAACAAATACTGGGCCATCAAAATGATTAGTTATCCAACGTTCATGTTCTTTAGCAATATCTTCATCATAACTAGGTTCAAATTCCCATTTTTCGCCACTATTTTTAAGTAAATCAATTACATCTTTGTGATCAATTCTAACAAAACTACTATTTACTACTTTTTCAAGTTTTGCCTTTAATCCTTTTTCCACAAACTTATCAAAGAATTCTATTTCTTCTGGACACGTATCTAAAACATATTTAACAATATATTTTAAGAAATCCTCTTCAATATCCATTAAATCATTTATATCTGCAAAAGCTATTTCTGGTTCAATCATCCAGAATTCATTAGCATGTGTCTTAGTGTTTGAGTTTTCTGTTCTAAAAGTTGGTCCAAAAGTATAAATCTTACTGAATGCTAAAGCAAATGTTTCCCCATGTAATTGTCCTGAACCTGTAATAAATGTCTTTTTATTAAATAAATCTTTACTAAAATCTACTTTACCATCTTTTTTAGGTAAATTATCAAAATCAAATGTAGTTACTTTAAACATTTGGTCAGATCCTTCACAATCCGCAGTTGTCAAAAGTGGTGTATGTACATAAATATAGTTTCTATCTTGAAAATATTTATGAATCGCATATGCTGCTACACTTCTAACTCTAAATACAGCTTGGAAAGTATTAGCTCTAGGTCTTAAATATGCAATACTTCTTAAAAATTCCATACTATGTTTTTTAGGTTGCAATGGATAATCTTCTGGACAGTCTCCTAACAATTTAATACTTTTAGCTTTTAATTCATAGTCTTGTCCACTACCCTCAGATTTAACAAAATCTCCAGTAACCTCAATACTTGATCCATTATGAAGTTTTACAAGTTCATTAAAATCTTCTAATTCATTTGTATAAACTACTTGTAAATGTTTAAAACTTGTTCCATCAGAAAAATCAATAAAACCAAATTCTTTTTGAGGTCTATGATTTCTAATCCATCCACTAATCTTAATTTCTTTATCTAAATATTTTTCGCTATCTTTTTGTAATTCTTTAACAGTCATCTTTAATTCCTTCTTTCTCTTTTTAAACTATTATTTAAACTTTTAGCAAAGTTTTCTCTATTATAAGCATTTTTAAAATATATTTTTAAATTAAATCCTGCAAATGCATATTTTTTAAATAAATCATCAAATTCAAAATCTTCTCCTCTTAAAGCCATATTAATGGAATTTTCAATATTAACTCCTAATATATTCATAGCCATTAACATATCTAAAAAAGTATCAGAATCATTCAAAATGTAATTAACAACTTTTTTATATTCTTCACGATCTTTAGAAAAATCACTTACACTATCCCACCATGCTAACAATAAATCATCATATCCGCGGCCTTCAGTATGAAGATATAACCATTCATCTATTAATTTTTCTTCTTCAAACTTATAAAAATCTTCTTCTATATCAGCATGTGTTTTATTAATGCTATCTTCTAACCCTAAAATAAAATCATTTTTTAATACTTTATATTTATCTTTATATAATATTTTAAAGTTTCTAGCAACAACTAATAATTTATCAATTTCTTTATCTAAATTATCTCTTTTAACATACTCACTTATTAGATTATCCAAATCATTATCTTGTAATTTACAAACAAATAAAGCTTCAATTACATCATCTGGTCTTTTTCTAATAACCTCACTAACGATTTCATATTCTTTAGAATCTTTAGCATACATATTAGAAGAAGCTAGCATTTTTAATAATAAATTTTCCGAGTAACTACCACTTATATGCACATCTGTATTTTTATATCTATTGGCATTTTCACTTAAGAATTTTTCTATCATCAAATCTCTTCTTTTAAAAAATGATGGCTTATTTTTTGTTAGTTCAGTTGCATACACATATTCAGTTCTTGATCTTCCAAAAGCATATTTATATCGATTCATTTCTTCTAAAAAATTATGTCCTCTAGCACTAACAATAATTTTTTTGCTATCTTTATCTAAAAAATATAATCCTGAAGCAATTAAAAGTGCGTCATTCGGATTTTCCTTTACATATCTTACAATTTTACATTTAGTTTTATATGTATATACCTCATCACTACTATAAAGTATCCAATTAAGTACTATTTTTTCAATATAATCCATAAACCCTCCTATATATTTCCTAAAACATATTCTAATATATCAGCTTCATCTAACTTTATTTCTTCATTAGTATAATTATCTTTTATACTAACAATGCCTTTACTTAAATTTTCATCATCCAAATTTATATTAAATTTACTATTTACTTTTTCATTTATTACAACATTAATATTATTCATTCTTAATTCTTGTGCTATTTTTAAAGCATGATAACTTTCTTCTTCACTTACTCCAATAATACATACATCATTATTCATATCCAAAGCATTATCTCTAATAATGTTCATTACTTCATTAATTAATGTTTCAATATTTATTATAACACTAATTTCATTATTATTTTTGCATCCAACACCAACTATTACATCTTCATAAATATAATTCCAAGTTAATTTGTTACTTTCAATGTCATTAGTACAATATATTTCTAATACTTCTAGTAAGTTTAATACATCCTCATTACAACCAATACTTAATTCTATATCATCTAATCCAAATCTTTTAAATAAATTATATCCTAAACTTATTACTTCTACATCACTAACTAAATCATCAGAATTTTTTTTATGAATTTCAATATTTTCTAAATTATTAGTATAATATTTATTACCATCTTTCTTTCCGATGATAAACTCATAATTATAGTTATCCATATGTTGATTCAAAATTTCTATTAAACAATTATACAATCTTGCTTTCTTTCCACATAATATCATATATTTATCATTCCTTTCAATTACCCTTTATTTTACCATATTTAATAAGGAAATAGAATACTATTTCCTAAAATTTTACAAAAATAAATTTACTTTCCTAGTATATAAAAAAGAAAGCATTTCTACTTTCCTTCATTTATTTTTAACCAAAGCATAAAATCATCTAATAAATCATAATTTATATTTTTGTAATTTTCATATACATATTTTAAAATATCAATTACATTAACATCTAAGGTATCTAATAATACCACTCTAATGTCTTTTGTCATAACATATCTTCTTCTAAACGTACTCATATTCCACAATTCCATTACTTTACTATCAAAATCACTATAATCACCATAGATTTTCTTCATAATTAGATAATCTGTAGAATTCTTATCTAAATTATATTTAACTTTTATCTCATCATATTCATCTTTATTATAATCACATGCATTAGAAACATTAATAACTAAATACATACATTCTAACATATCGTGATAATATTTTGTAAAGACAGCATTTTTTTTATATTGATCACTTTTATAATCATCATTTAAAAATTCTTTAGTCCACTCATACATTTTAGTATTAAATACATCATCATCATATTTTTTCCTTAAGCTTTTTTCTCCATACATATTATTCATCAGCCATTTAAGATAGACATCATGATACTTTAAAATATTACTTATACCAGTAGAAAAATGAATTCTTTTAGTATTATCAGCCATTGCAAGACTGGCACTAATATCTGAAGTTAAATTATTTTTTTCAATACGAGATAAATCAATTGTCTTAGTAAAATGAAAATGCGCTCTATCAAGATCTAAATCACACAATTTTACGCGTCTTAACATAACAAACCTATAAATCTAACTTTATATGTGCTTCTTTTAATTGTTCTGGAAATGCTTCACTAGGGCATCCCATCATAGCATCTGCCCCATTAGCACCAATTGGGAATGGTACTATTTCTCTGATATTTTCTTCATCTTTTAATAACATGATAATTCTATCAATACCAGGAGCCATGCCAGCATGTGGAGGAGCTCCATATTTAAATGCTTCATATAAACTTGGAAATTTACTTTTTACAATATCTTCACCATAACCAACTAGTTCAAAGGCTTTTTTAAGTATTTCTGGAGAATGGTTACGAACTCCACCAGAAGCCATTTCATAACCATTACAAACAAAGTCATATTGAAACGCTTCAATTTCAAATGGATTTTTATTGTTTAAGGCATCTAACCCACCTTTTGGCATACTAAATGGATTGTGAGAAAACTCAATTGCTCCAGTTTCTTCGTTTTCTTCATAGAATGGAAAATCATTTATAATACAAAATTCATATCTATTTTTATCAATTAGGTCTAGCTCTTGACCTAATTTAGTTCTTAAATTTCCCATAATTCTTGCACATCTGTTTTTATCTGCAACTATAAATAAGGCATCATTTTCATGTAAATTCATTTTTTCAATTAATTCATTCTTTACTTCATCACTCATAAACTTAGTTAAAGATGATTTTAATTCCATACCTTCCTTTACTTGAATATAACCTAAATTGCCATGAATTCCTTTTACATATTCTTCCATAGATTTATACCATGAATTAGATTTTTCAATATTTTCTACTTTAATACATCTAACAACAGTATCTTTAAATGGTGCAAAATCACTTTTACCCATTATATCAGATATATCTTCAATTATTAATGGATTTCTTAAGTCTGGTTTATCACTACCATATTTTAATATTGCATCTTTAAATTTAATTCTTCTAAAAGGTGCTGGGCTTACATATTTGTCACTAAATGTACTAAATACATCATAAAATACTTTTTCTCCAACTTTATAAACATCTTCATCAGTTGCAAAACTCATTTCAAAGTCAAGTTGATAAAACTCTCCATATAACCTATCACTTCTTGGGTCTTCATCTCTAAAACAAGGTGCTATTTGGAAATACTTATTAAATCCAGATACCATTAATAATTGTTTAAATATTTGTGGTGATTGAGGTAACGCATAAAACTTACCTGCAAATTTTCTAGAAGGAATTATAAAGTCTCTAGCTCCTTCTGGACTTGTTGCTGTAATAATTGGTGTTTGCACTTCTAAAAAGTCCATTTCTTTCATTGTTTTTCTTAAAAAATCCATAATCTTACTTCTAAATATAATATTATCATGAACTTCTTTATTTCTTAAATCTAAATAACGATATTTAAGTCTTGTATCTTCATTAGATTCTTTAGATTTATTAATTTCAAATGGTAAAACATTTACACAATCCCCAAGAACTTCAAGAGTCTCAATTCTAACTTCAATTTCTCCGGTTTTCATGTTTTTGTTAACCATATCTGGTGTTCTTGCTTCAACTACCCCAGTAGTTGTAACTGTTGCTTCACGATGTAAATTTTTATATTTTTCTACATCTTCAGATATTAATTGCACAATACCTGTTTCATCTCTTAGTGTAATAAATACTAAATTACCAAGATTTCTAATACTATTAACCCATCCTGCTAACCTAATATTCTTACCGATATATGAAGAATCTACTTCTCCACAATAAATATCTCTGTACATATTTTCTTTCATATTCTTAACTCCTCCCTAAATATAAAAAATTCTACAAATTAATTTAGCTTAAGGACGAGTATAACCCGCGGTGCCACCTTAGTTCATAGAATTCTATGCATCTTAATTTGCTATATCGGGCTTACCCGTTTACTTTCAAGGTACTATCTTCACTAACTTAAGTTACTAGTTTTCACCATCCACTAGTTCTCTATAAACTATCAGTTACCTACTGGTTTACCAAATAAATCATAATTAAAATATACTACTTTTTTCATCATTTGTCTAGATATTTTCTTTATTTTTTTCTCTTTTTAATATATTATTTTCATTAGTTTTATATTTCATTTTTTCTTTTCTTTCAAAGAAACTTTCATAAATTTTATCATATAATGCTTGCTTATCTTTATATGTTCTACTAGCATCATCCGTTGCATAATAACTTAATGAATCAAATTTATTATATCCCACTATTATTATTTCATCATTTTCTGTTAAAACAATATAACAACCAGCATTTTCATAATAATATAATGCTGTAGCCATAAATTTTGTATTTAAATATTGAACATACCCCTTATCTCCTAAAAAATCTAATCTTTTTAAAACATCTTTAAATTTACTATATTTTTTATAAAACAAATCCTTCCCAACCGACCATGGCAGTACCGAACCGTCTTCATATCTTCTATTAAAATAAACACAATTTTCACTTTCACCTTTTTTCAAAACAATTTCAGGTTCTTCATTATCAGAAAAATTGGCTGTAATATATAGTTCAAATTCTTTTCCCTTAAGTTCATCACTACTTGTAAATGTTAAATTACCAAGAGCAATTAAAACTTTTTCATCTATACTACCATTTTGAACAGCTTTTAAAGTAATCATTGCTTCATTAAAAATTTTCATAGCAATATCAATATTTTCTGTATCTGTTGGTTTTAATTCCATCATTCTTTTATTAAAATTATTCATTATTGCCTTATATGTATTCCATATTTTATTATCTAATACTTCTTTTTTTAAAACTCTAGCCTTTATTTCAGCTTGTAATCTATATATACCATCTTCTAAAGTTATTTTTTTATCAGTAATATCATTAATAATTGCTTCTTTTATAGCAAAAAAATCATCTATAATTTTAATATCAATTTTTTTATTCGCAGATGTAGACATTAAAACTTGATTTAATGTTTTATCAATTTCCTCATATTTAATTCTAATTTTATTTACCTCTTTTACATATTCATCAAATGGGCATTCATCATTAATTGTTTCAAACTTAGCCGCAAAAGACTCAGGTACATTTTTTAATATTTCCTTTTTATAACTTTTAAATAAATCTTTTATACTACCTAAAGCCACAGTATACTTAAACTCAATTAACTGTTTAACCTTATCAAATGTAAAAGTATCAATAACATCTGCTATTGCATTTGCATATTTAAATTCTAATGTATCTGGTAAATAAATTGTTTTACTTGCATAAAAAGTTAATTTAGATTTTAAATCATCATAATACTTTATTAATTTACTACAAGCGTTATAATCATATGATTCATTATGTTTTTTTAATATCTCATATGCCATATTAACTTTTTTCATCATTTCTTCATCGCCATTTAAATCTGGATGATATTTTTTAGATAAATCTAAATACCTTTTCTTTAACTCTTCTTTCGTAAAATTACTTGTAATTTCAAATATTCTTAACGCTTCATATATATCCATAAATCCTCCTTGTAACTATTTTTCTCTTTTTAAAGCCATATCATTATTTTTATCAACATCCATTCTTTTTTCATCGATAAATTCAACAACTCTATTAATGGTGCCAGTAACAGACAAATTATCCACTTTTTGAACTACTGGCACATTCCAAAAATCTAAAGTATCTATAAAATCTGCATCAAATTTATTTCTTTTACTATATAGACTATATACATTTGCATATTTCTTATTAAAATCTCTCTTTGCCAATTTTATCATTTCTAATCCTGGATAATAAAAGCAATAAAAATATTTATCATCCGCATCAATTTTAACAAGCAATTTATCTCCGACAACTTTTTTATTTGAATCAATATCTATATAAAGACTTTTAGTTTTATAACTAACAAGTTCATATATTTCTTCCATACTTCTAAAAGTAATTTGTTGTAATTTTCCCAATATTTCTCTTTCTTCATTGCCTTTTAAAACATTATGTAATATATCTATAACAATACTATAAATTTTATTTGCAATCTCAATTGATTCAGGATTTTTTATTCGTTTTAACCTTGTATTATAATTCTCTTCAATAACTTTTAATGCAAAAGTCGCTTCACTTTTAATTACTTTAAATCTTGTTAACGAAGTATTTAACGCTAATAAAGTAGAATCTGCACTTGCAAATCTTCCTTCCCAAATAGCCTTTTTAAAAGTTTC
>OIYR01001665.1_pt1 | contig 10771 bp, 9 predicted proteins | sample 1588221 | NCBI WGS metagenome assembly OIYR01 (sample SAMN03283292) | human gut metagenome | biome: human-associated habitat; material: feces | host: Homo sapiens | place: Peru | collected 2012 | reverse complement strand
AAAACTGGGGCGGCTGTACTTTTTTCACGGGGAGGAAACCTTCCTGCTGAACCATTACCTGACCCAGATGCGCAAGCTGGCGCTGGATCCGCTGACGGAATCCTTTAACTGTCACCGGCTGACCCAGGAGACCTTCGACATGCAAAGCTTTGCCGACAGTGTGGAAAATCTGCCCATGATGGCCGAGCACACCCTGGTGCAGGTGGATGACGTGGATCCCTTCAAGCTGCCGGAAAGCGACCGGAACAAGCTGGCAGAGATTTTCAGCGACGTGCCGGACTATTGCACGGTGGTGTTCACCTATCTCACAACCCCCTGGAAGCCGGACAAGCGGATGAAAAAGCTCTGGGAGGCCGTCAAAGGCTCAGGCGCTCTGGTGGAGTTTGCCAAGCAGGACCAGCGGCACCTGATCGACTGGCTCACCCGGCGGTTTGCCGCCAAGGGGAAGAAAATCACCCCGGAGCTGTGCGTCTACCTCATCGACATCACCGACGGCACCATGACCTCCCTTTTGGGGGAGGTGGAGAAGATCTGCGCCTACTCCGGCGCGGACACCATCTGCCAGGCGGATATCGACGCGGTGACGGAGCCGGTGCTGGATGCCATGGTGTTCCAGATGACGGACCTGATGAGCGCCGGAAAGTACGACCAGGCCCTGGTGAAATTACAGCAGCTATTAAAGATGCAGCAGGAGCCGGTGCTGATCCTGGGGGCCATCGGGGCCCATTTCCGCCGCCTGGGCACTGCCCGGACCCTGCTGGACAACCGGAGGACCAGCAGCGAACTGCAAAAGCTCTGCAATCTGTCGGATTATCCGGCCCGGAAGACCATGGAGGCCGCCCGGGGCTTCTCAGCACCCTTCTGCAAAAAGGCGGCAGAGCTGATATTGGAGACGGACTACAGGCTGAAAACCTCCTACGACGACAGCCAGCGGCTTCTGGAGCTGCTGGTGCTGGAGCTGGCCCGGGAGGCAAGCCATGGTTAAAATCAAGGAAGCCATTCTGGTAGAGGGCCGCTACGATGCCAACACCCTGCATCAGGTGGTGGATGCCACGATTTTTGAAACGGCAGGCTTCGGTATTTTCAAAGACCGGCAGAAAATGGATATGCTCCGCCGGGTGGCGGAAAAGCGGGGCCTCATCGTCCTGACGGACTCCGATGGGGCGGGCTTTGTCATCCGCAACTATCTCAAGGGCGCGCTGCCGAAGGGCTGCGTCAAGCAGGCGTATGTGCCCGATATTGCGGGCAAGGAACGCCGCAAGCGTGCCGAGGAGGTGATGGAGCGTGTGGCTATATCCCATCGTGCCAAGCATTACCCTTCGCAGCTTTCGGGTGGTCAGCAGCAACGCACAGCCATTGCACGAGCCATACTTCCCCGACCGAAACTGATTCTTGCCGATGAGCCTACGGGTAATCTTGACTCAAAGAATGGCAAGGAAGTGATGGACTTGCTTTCGGAATTGCACAAGGAGGGCACAACCATAGTGATGGTGACCCACTCCCTACACGATGCGAATTATGCAGATAGAGTAATTAATATGTTTGATGGAGAGATTGTTAATCAGGTAGAAATGTAGTATGAATAAGGCTATGGCGTTCTTGCCATAGCCTTACTACTGTTTATCACAATGTTTTCAATGCCCGTTCTATTCCCTCCACACTGTCATTAAAGTGTATGGGCTTTGCCATATACTTTCTCTATCAATACGCCTGTATTGTCAGGAATGCATCCTCCCAACAGATGCAGATAGGAAACGCCATGCTCGGTACGGTTCCTGCATTTTATGCTGTGGCGTTTCTTATTGTCTATCCAAACAGATGCGTTCTTGTTTTCTTCCCATTTCACCACTATGTCATGCCAGCGGTTATCCTTGATGCCAAGATTCTTGCGACTGATGGAAATAACATATAATCCTTCGGCAGCGGACACACTGTCGGTAGGATTAAACCATTTCCATAAGGCTCCGTCCACATCATTAAGATATGCTTTATTTTATCACGGCTCGACAGATAAAGAGGTCTATACTCCCCAGGATGTTCACCATAATTGTAATGTCTGATTTCCCCGTCAGCCATTCTGCTCAAACCGATATAGGCATCGGATGGAGAAACACCAGTGACACGAGGTGCCAACAGATTGTCCAGATTATTTTGGGCAGAAGCAGGATACAATGACTATGGATTTTGGGTTCAGTCGTCCTTGAACGACAATTTCTCTAATTTTTCTTTCAGTATCGGAGCCTCCGATGCCCTTATCGACAATCGAATCTCGCAGGTGTTGTCGTAGGTCTGACCTACAATGCGGGGCGTCATCTCCTTGATTATCTTCATCACGTCGTTCATCATTATATAAGGAAAGTCGTAGACTACCTCCTCTTCCTTGTAGAGCTTCACTATCTCGGCAGCGGCTATAGCCTCGGCAGCGGCTGTACGATAGGCTACGATGAGTCCGCTTGTGCCAAGATTCACTCCTCCATAATATCTCACAACGATGATGAGGATATCTGTAAGGTCGTTTTTGGTAATCTGTCCGAGTATCGGTTTGCCGGCAGTGCTGCTCGGTTCGCCATCGTCGTTGGCGCGAAATTGCGAATGGTCGGCTCCAAGGGTGTATGCCCAACATACATGGCGGGCATCGTAATACTTCTTACGATGTTCGGCAACAATGTTTTTCACCTCTTCTTCGGTGGTGACATGAAAAGCAAAGGCGAGAAACTTGCTTCGCTTCTCACTGTAAAAGCCCTCTGCCGGGCTGTCTGTTATTGTCAGATATTCGTCTATCAGCTCCATTTGCTTGTTGTTCAGTAAATAATATAATATGCAAAGGTAAGACAAATAAACGACAAATGGGGAAAAAGATAATGGATAATTATGATATACCAAACAAATAACGGCAGTCATAATTATCCATTATAAAATTATCAATTATAAAAATAATTTATTAATCAAGTTTGTGGATAACAAGGCCTGAGCGTAGTTTCGGCTCAAACCATGTAGCCTTAGGAGGCATAATCTTGCCGCTGTCGGCTATGTCCATAATCTGCTGCATTGTGACGGGATAGAGAGCCAATGCCACACGCATTTCGCCACTATCCACACGTCGCTTCAATTCGCCGAGTCCGCGAAGACCACCGACAAAATCGATACGCTTGTCCGAACGCAAATCGGTTATGCCAAGCAACTTGTCAAGAATCAGTCGGCTTGAGATGTCTACATCGAGCACTCCGATTGGGTCTGTTCCGTCGTATGTTCCTTCCTTGGCCTCAAGACTGTACCACTTGCCGTCAAGATATAGCGAGAACTCATGCAGATGCTGTGGCTTGTATTCGTCAGCGCCCTCACACTTAACGATGAAGTCAGCCTCCAATGCCTTCAGGAACTCCTCCGACGACATTCCGTTAAGGTCCTTTACTACGCGGTTGTAGTCGAGGATTGTAAGCTGCGAAGCCTGGAAGCATACAGCCATGAAGTAGTTGTACTCTTCATTGCCTACATGCTGCGGATTCTGCTTAGCCTTCTCGGCGCCTACAAGGGCTGCCGCTGCACTACGATGATGGCCGTCGGCTATGTAGAGGGCTGGCATCTTGCGGAACTCTTCTGTGATGGTAGCAATGTCCTTATCATCGGAAATTGTCCAGAACTGATGGCGGAAACCGTCAATAGGTGCTATGAAATCATAAACAGGTGCAGTTGCGGCATAGCGGTTGATGAGTTCGTCGAGTACGCTGTTGTCGGGATAGGCAAAGAATACAGGCTCGATATTGGCATCACATACGCGTACATGCTTCATGCGGTCTTCCTCTTTGTCGCGACGGGTAAGTTCGTGCTTCTTGATTACACCGTTCATATAGTCATTGACGAAGGCTCCTACAACGAGACCGTACTGTGTCTTGCCGTTCATTGTCTGGGCGTAGATGTAATACTGCTCCTTGTCGTCCTGTACAAGCCAACCTTTCTCCTGAAATTTACGGAAATTGTCGGCAGCCTGCTTGTAGACACGAGGGTCGTACTCGCTTGCACCTGGCTCGAAGTCAATCTCGGGCTTGATGATATGATAAAGACTCATCTCGTTGTCGCCTGCTTCGGCACGGGCTTCTTCCGAGTTGAGAACATCGTAAGGGCGTGACTCTACACGCTCCACCAAATCGTGCGGTGGGCGCAGTCCTTTAAAGGGTTTTATTGTAGCCATAAAATTTTAATCGTTACTTGTTTACTTGATACTTAGTGCATCCCTCATTGAAGAAGGCATTGATCTGCTTGGCTGCAGCAATACCTGCATTGATGTTGGCCTCGGCTGTCTGTGCACCCATCTTCTTAGGTGTAGAGAAGTAGCGACCTTCAAATTTGCGGAACTCAGCATCTGCATCAGGCATAATATCCGTAACGTACTTGATATCGGTGCGCTCTTCCATAAGTTTGAGCAGCTCAGGCTCATTGATTACTTCCTTGCGTGCTGTGTTAACGAGGATAGCATTCTTCTTCATCTTACCGACAAGAGCGGCATTGATGCTCTGCTTGGTCTGAGGAGTAGCAGGAATATGGAGCGAAACCACATCACAATTCTCGAAGAGAGCGTCCTGCGAATCAACTGCAGTAACACCGGCAGCCTCAATAGCTTCCTTCGGACAGAAAGCATCGTAAGCAGAAACTTCCATACCGAAGCCCTTTGCGATGCGAGCCACATTACGGCCTACATTGCCGAAAGCAAGGATACCAAGCTTCTTGCCCAAAAGCTCAGAGCCCGACTTGCCGTTGTAGAAATTACGAACAGCATAAACCAACAAACCGAATACAAGTTCGGCTACAGCATTCGAGTTCTGGCCTGGAGTGTTCTCTACGACTACTCCCTTCTCCTTGGCATAAGCACAGTCTACATTATCGTATCCGGCGCCTGCACGAACTACGATCTTGAGCTGCTTAGCAGCGTCGAGCACCTCGGGAGTAACCTTGTCCGAACGAATAATCATAGCGTCGGCATCGGCTACAGCATCAAGAAGCTGCTGCTTGTCAGTATATTTCTCAAGGAGAACAAGTTCGTTGCCTGCTCCTTCAATTTCTGCCTTAATACCATTCACGGCTGCTGCTGCAAACGGTTTCTCGGTTGCCACCAATATTTTCATAGTAAACGATTTTTAATAATTATACGATAAGAAAACACTACAATTAGTGCTCTGCCTCAAAATCCTGCATGCACTTAACAAGAGCCTCTACACACTCAAGCGGAAGGGCGTTGTAGCAGCTTGCACGGAATCCACCTACAGAGCGGTGACCCTTGATACCTACCATACCATGAGCTACTGCATAGTCGAGGAACGGCTTCTCAAGATCCTTATACTCATCGTTCATAACGAAGCAGATGTTCATGAGTGAGCGAGACTCTGGCTCTACTGTTCCACGGAACAACTTGTTGCGGTCGATTTCAGCATACAGCATCTCGGCACGCTCCTTGGCACGACGGTCCATCTCCTCTACTCCACCGTTCTTCTTAATCCAACGCAATGTCTCAAGAGCGCAATAGATAGGCACTACAGGAGGTGTATTGAACATAGAACCCTTCTCTACGTGTGTGCGATAGTCGAGCATTGTAGGAATCTGACGAGGAGCCTTGCCCAACACTTCGTCCTTCACAATAACAAGTGTAACACCTGCCATTGCGAGGTTCTTCTGAGCACCGGCATAGATACAGTCGTACTTAGCCACGTCAATTGGGCGGCTGAAAATATCTGACGACATGTCACCGATAAGTCTTACTGGAACTTCTGGGTCTTTACGAATTTCTGTACCGTAAATTGTGTTGTTAGTAGTGATGTGCAAATAATCCAAATCAGCAGGACATTCGTAGTCCTTCGGATAGTATGTGTAGCCGGCTTCAGCTGATGAAGCTACCTCTACAACCTCTCCGAACAATTTTGCTTCCTTCATAGCCTTCTTAGCCCAAGTACCGGTGTTTACATAACCTGCCTTCTTGATAAGGAAGTTGAAAGGAACCATACAGAATTCAAGCGATGCACCTCCACCAAGGAACAAAACTGAGTATCCCTCGGGAACTCCTAAAAGCTCCTTGATAAGGGCTACAGCCTCGTCTACTACGGGTTGGAAGTCCTTGGCTCTGTGGCTAATCTCTGCCAAAGAGAGTCCTGAGCCATTAAAATCTAAAATCTGTTTTGCTGTATTCTCAATCACTTCGCGCGGGAGTATTGAAGGACCAGCGTTAAAGTTGTACTTCTTCATGTGCTGTTTGTTATTAAGTTAATATTTAAATGTTCTTTCGATAGCGAAGTTACAATTTATTTTCGAGAAGAACAAATAAAACCAACTTATTTATTTCAGAAGGACAAAAACAGCATGTTTAAGCCCTCTTTTGTTTACAAAAAGCAACATAGCAACAATCTACACCTTATTAATAATATAAGGAAAGTGGATTATTGCATACAATCAGTTATTTTTCCCGATTCTTTTCTTAAGTTTAAGCTTGGGAATTTTCAATGTTTCACCAGGTTTTACCTCTGTACGTTTGTTTAAAACTTCGACATAGCATTCCATACCGTCACCTAAGAAACCCTTGCTGATAGACGCAAGGGTCTGTCCATTTTGGACAGTCACCACTTGGTCTATGCCAACTATAACATACGCACCAGTCCTCACTCTTGCGTCATAATTATAGTCTGTTACACCAGTATGAACATGTTGCTTCAGCTCGACGACTGGCTCTTTTTTATCAACCTTTTCAACCGGTTGCACACTATCTATATCTGCAACCACTTGCTTCGACAATGCCTGTTTTCTTTCATCTATTTGCTGCTCGAGTTTCTCGATAGCTTGATTTCTCGCCTCTATTCTGACATAAAGCGCATACAACCCAGCTCCTATGCAAATCAACAGCAGAAAAGACAAGGCTGAGAGCCAATACGTCAGCTTGGGATTCTTTTGCCGACAAACAACTTTGGGCTCTTCTTCCTTTCGCTCATTCTTTTTTGACATAAGCAGCTCTGCCATCTTACGGCATCGTTCACGCTCCGACTGATCGCCATCCGGCTGATCGCAAACAGCAGCATCGGCCTTTTTGCATTCACACTGCACGTCAGCAGTTTCTTCACCGTCGGCAGACAATTCGACTAATGTGTTACCATCAGCCAACTCCTGCTCGTCCTTAACATCCTCCACTGATTCAGCCTTAACCTCTGGCAATTCACCACCAAGTGTAACTTCTGGCTTATCAGTATCATCATGCAAAACCTCTTGCTCTACCAAATCCGTTTCCACGACAACGTCAGTCTCCGCCTTAGCATTGGCTTCTTCAAGACTATCCGTATCAGACTCTGTAACAACAGACTCCTCTTCGTTTTCTTCCAAATCCAACAAGTCGTCATCGTCCATTTCAGAAAAATCCACCCCATCGTTTAGTACAACCGTCTCAAACTGCAGGAATGGACGGTTGATGCGGTCGCGTAACATCACTTCCGGAGTAAACGCAAATTTGCTGCGACCAGTCTTAAACGAACCCAGTCCTTTTATCTTCACTGTTCCATCAGGATGTACAAGAAGCTCTTCACTGACCGTCTCAAACATGAAATGTACAAAACTCAAGGCGTCATTGTCGTTCAAACCGTAGCGCTCGGTCAAAGTCTGACAAAACTCAGCAATGTCAATAGCGCCATTAACCGAATTAGCAGTTTTCCTCACCGATGTCTCAGCCTTGAAAGCCACAACAATCTTTGGCGGCACAAGCATACGCTGTCCATTTGACGGATTGACAACGATACGCTCCATACGTTTCTTTATCTCGAAGATTCCAAAATTGGCTATCGAGATTCCTACGCCTTCATCAAACTTCTGCGACATACATTCCACCACACAACGCACCATACGCTGTGTGTCATCTTGCGAGAATCCCGTATGTCGGGACAGTTCGGCTATATATTCCTTGTTGTTCATATAGACATTCGGTTAGCTTAACGTCAGTCAGTCGACCACCTCACCATACAGGTCGAAGTCGTCACTATCAGTAATATGTACATTATAGAAGCTTCCCACACGCAGACGATGGTCAGCCTTTATCAATACCTCCGGGTCAACCTCAGGCGAGCAGAACTCAGTACGTCCGATATAATAGTCACCTTCCTTGCGGTCGACAACAGTCTTCAGCACAGTGCCAACCTTAAGCGCCTCCACCTCAGCACTAATCCGTTGCTGCACAGTCATAAGCTTATCAAGTCGGCGTTGCTTCTCCTCCTGAGGCACGTCGTCCTCATAATGCTCGGCACTATACGTACCATCCTCAGCCGAATAGGCGAAAGCTCCCATACGTTCAAAACGTGCCCACTTGACAAAATCTACAAGTTCGCGGAAGTCTTCCTCGGTCTCGCCCGGGAAACCTACCATAAGTGTAGTGCGCAGATGGATGCCTGGCACACCTTCACGAATCTTCTCAATCAGCTCCATTGTCTCCTTTTTGGAAACATTGCGGTGCATGCGTGTCAATACATTATCCGAAATATGCTGCAAGGCGATGTCGAGATATTTGCATACGTTAGGCTTCTCACGTATCACGTCGAGCAATTCGAGCGGGAACTGGTTGGGATAGGCGTAATGCAGGCGCACCCACTTCACACCCTTTATATCGGCAATATCGGCTATCAAATCAGCAATATGGCGCTTGCCATCAATGTCAACACCATAATAAGTCAGTTCCTGTGCGATAATCTGGAATTCCTTAACACCTCGCTCTACAAGTTCGCGCACTTCCGCAAGGATTTCTTCCTTTGGACGGCTGACATGTCTGCCTGTTATGATAGGTATGGCACAATAAGCACAATGACGGTCGCAACCCTCGCTTATCTTGATGTAGGCATAATGATGCGGTGTCGTAATATGACGTTGGGCAGACTCAGCAACTGGCGTTTCCGGTTCGCCCAAATCCACGAGCAACTGCTTGTAATTAAACTTGCCGTAATACTTGTCTACCTCAGGAATCTCCTTCTCAAGGTCTTCCTTGTATCGCTGCGAAAGACAACCCATGACAAACAACTTGCCTATGCGTCCCTCTTCCTTGGCCTGTACAAGTTCGAGAATAGTGTCAATACTCTCCTGCTTTGCATCTTCAATAAATCCGCAGGTATTGACTACCACAATCTCTCCCTCTATACGTTTTGCATCATGCGTACACTTATAGCCAGCCTTTTCAAACTTAGCCATAAGCGTTTCGCTGTCGACGAGATTTTTCGAACATCCCATCGTTATGATATCTATCTGTCCTTTCTTCATCTAATCCTGTAATCTTAATCCTGTTTGAACAACGAGTCGACAAACTGGCGCTTGTTGAACAACTGCAACGCCTCCATCGATTCGCCAAGTCCGATATACTTTACAGGCACCTTCAACTGATCGCTGATGCCTATCACTACTCCACCCTTGGCAGTACCGTCAAGTTTGGTTATTGCAAGCGAAGTTATCTGTGTCACCTGCGAGAACTGCTTGGCCTGTTCGAAAGCATTCTGTCCAGTACTGCCATCAAGCACCAAGAGCACTTCGTCAGGAGCCTGGGGCAACACCTTCTTCATCACATCCTTTATCTTCTTCAGCTCATTCATCAGTCCCACCTTGTTGTGCAGACGTCCAGCTGTGTCTATAATAACAACATCGGCACCATTAGCCTTAGCCGAAGACAAAGTATCGAAAGCCACCGAAGCCGGGTCAGAACCCATCTGCTGCTTAACTACCGGCACACCGACACGCTCACCCCAGATACAGATCTGCTCTACTGCAGCTGCTCTGAAGGTATCAGCAGCACCAAGGTAAACCTTCTTGCCAGCCTTCTTAAACTGATAAGCAAGTTTGCCGATGGTCGTGGTTTTACCAACTCCGTTTACTCCGACAACCAAAATCACATATGGCTTGTGCTCTGTAGGCAAATCCCAGTCGTCATTGTCGCCAGTATGATTCTCGGTCAAGAGCGAAGCAATCTCGTCGCGCATGATTCGGTTAAGCTCTGATGTCGACACATACTTGTCACGAGCCACACGCTCCTCAATTCGCTTGATTATCTTCAGCGTGGTCTCCACACCGATATCCGATGTAATCAAAGCCTCCTCAAGATTGTCGAGCACCTCGTCGTCAACCGTCGACTTACCCATCACAGCACGTTGTATCTTGTCAAAAACGCTGTGCTTTGTCTTTTCGAGTCCGTTGTCGAGGACTTCCTTTCTGTTCTTATTAAAAAATCCAAAAATTCCCATATAACGTTATATTTTCTGCAAAGTTAGTTTAAAATAAGCAGAAAACAAAGTATTTCGTTTACTAATTAAGGTAATATGCACTACAACACTTAAAATAGAAGTCTTTTTAGAAGGTTTAAAACGTTAATTATTATTAACCGTACATCAAAATCACTCACAAGTATCTGTGTTTTAAGAAAATATGTCTAACTTTGCACCCTGATTTTTAATTCACATAAAGTCTAACTTTATTAATTACATTTTTAACATTTAATTTTTTATGTCAGATTTAAAGAACGTACAGCCGTTGGCAGACTTCAACTGGGACGAGTTTGAGAACGGTGGCAGCTCAGAGGTAAGCAAGCAGGAGCTTGAGAAGGCTTACGACGAAACCCTCAACAAGGTGTCAGAGCACCAGGTAGTTGAAGGCGAAGTAATCTCTGTAGACAAGAAAGAGGTTATCGTAAACATCGGCTACAAGAGCGATGGTATCATCCCTGCATCTGAGTTCCGTTACAACCCAGACCTCAAGGTAGGCGACAAGGTTGAGGTTTACG
>OIYR01001661.1_pt1 | contig 10802 bp, 8 predicted proteins | sample 1588221 | NCBI WGS metagenome assembly OIYR01 (sample SAMN03283292) | human gut metagenome | biome: human-associated habitat; material: feces | host: Homo sapiens | place: Peru | collected 2012 | reverse complement strand
AAACTTTGATAAATTTTAACATCACTTGCGCCCTCGCGCGTGCCAGCAAAAAAAAGTGCCATTAAACCACGCTTTGTTTGCACCAAAGTGCTTGAATGCACGGCTTTTGCGGGCGAATTTATGAGCGAAATTATCGGCGCAAAATCCGCCCCACTTTTCGCATTATCATACTCCATAAAGGCTTCATTTTCGTAAAAGTGGCTTTTTATAAGGCTTTGATAGCCTGCTAAAAGGACAAGACAAAGCGCACACAGCACAAAGACTAAAAATTTTAAAAATTTCAAAAACACCTTTAAAAACTCCAAGTTTGATAAAAAGCTAAATTCTAGCATAAATTTGGCAATTTTAAATAAAATCACAAGATAAAGGTTAAGTAAAGCACTAAAAATGCTTTTTAACAAAAGAGTTAAATTAAATATTATAAAGTTAAACTTTGCTATAATTTCATAAAAATTTAAAGGACAACAATGCAAAGTTTAAGTTCATTTGCTAAATTCATCAGCCTGATAGCTTTGATGATAGCCTTTATCAGCGTGCAAAATATAAGCGCACAAAATGCTACAACCCCACAAGATAACGCAAATTCGCAAGATATTCAAAGACAAATTCAGCAAAATGCTAATGCTACGCAAGGCATTGATAGCAAGGAAGTAGAAGCCTTATACATTCAAAGGGCGCAAAAAATCCCACGCACGCCGTGCAAGCACAAATTTTGTCCGCAAAATAAAGAGGAGCTTAAAGCTCTCGTGCGTGATGAGAGAGTGTATTTGGGCGATATTGATACAAGCGCTATCACCGATATGAGTGCGTTATTTTACGATGAGGTAGGCGCAAACAACAAAGCGGTTGAAATCCGCACAAACTACAAGGGCATAGAGTTTTGGGATACTTCAAATGTCCGCGATATGTCGCGTATGTTTGCTTATGCTGGCTCATTTAACGAGCCTATCGGGCGTTGGAATGTCGCAAGTGTCATCACTATGCGCGAGATGTTTTTGAACGCGATAACTTTCAATCAACCCTTGAATTTATGGAATGTCGCAAGTGTCGAGGATATGCGCGGTATGTTTTGCTATGCCATAGCCTTTAATCAGCCTTTGGATAAATGGAATGTCCGCAACGCCCTTCAAATGGGGACTATGTTTGAGGGCGCAAAGGCTTTTAATCAATCCTTAAACAAATGGCAAGTGCCTAGCGTAAGGGACATAGGTGAGGATATGTTTGTGGCTTCGCCTTTGGAATTTAAGCCACCAAAATGGTATAAAGAAAAAGTGCGCTAGAAAAATATAAATTTGTCAAATTTAGTGGCTTTTGCTCGTCATTGTGAGCTGTTTTTTAAGCAAACAATTTTTTAAATTTTTTTCACGGAATTTTAAATTTTTGTAAAATTAAAGAAAAACAAATCCACCAAAAAAGCCCAAAAAACAAGATATTTTTATAAATTTTTCGCTATAATGTTAAGCGTTTTTGTTAAATTTGAAAGGGAAATGGTGAAGATACTTTTAGCGTCAAACAACGCTTGCAAAGTGGCTGAAATCAAAGCTTTGTTAAAAGGCTATGAAATTTACGCTTTTGGAGAAATTTTAAAGCCTTTTGAGATTGAAGAAAACGGCACTAGCTTTAAGGAAAATGCTTTGATTAAAAGCAGAGCCGTATTTTGTGCTTTGAGTCAAGAGCAAAAGGGCGAGTTTATCACGCTTTCTGATGATAGCGGCATAAGCGTAGCAGCCTTAAACGGCGCACCTAGCATACACTCAGCGCGTTTTTCGGCGCAAAAAACCGACAAGGCAAACCGCGCTAAACTCATAAGCGAGCTAAAAGCCCGAAATTTAGAGCAAAGTGCGGCTTTTTACACGGCTTGTATCGCTATAAGTTCGCTTTGGGGCGATTACACAGCGCAGGGCTTTATGCACGGGCGTGTCATCGCTGTGGAGCGCGGCACAAACGGCTTTGGCTATGATAGCCTTTTTATCCCAAATGGCTTTGACAAAACGCTTGGTGAGCTTGATGAGAGCGTGAAAGCCCGCATTTCACACCGCTTCAAAGCCCTAAATTTAGCAAACATTATCTTAAAAATTCTCCAAAAAGGTTTTCAATGAACATTTTCGTGCAATACCTGCTCGTAGCCATAGGCGTTTTTGTGGTTTTTACTTTGCTTGTGTCCTATATGAACGGCGGTTTTTAATTTTAGGGCGTGTTAAAGTAAGCAAACTTGGTAGCAAGAGCAAGCTTCCTAAAAGCAAAAGCACCATTACAAGCACCGTGAGCGCACCAAAGTAAATGGTAGGCGTGAAGTTGCTACTCATCATCGTGCAAAAGCCGATGATGATGGCGATTTTGCTTTGGAAAAAGGCTTGTCCTATGTCTAAATGCGACAAAATGATAGCCCTTTCAGTGCCTTTTTGGGCGAGTTCTTTTTTGAAGTTGTAGATATAATGTATGCTATCATCAACGCCAAGCCCTATGCAAATGGCGGCTATGGTGATACTCATCAAGTCAAGCGGCAAGCTCGCAAAGCCCATCAACGCAAACACCACGCTCAAAGGCACGACATTTGCGACAATGCCTATAAGAGCGTATTTTGCGCTACGAAAGACAAAGACAAAGAGCAAGAAAATCGTCCCCACGACAAAGGCTAGCGTGTTAAACTGCGAAGCAAAAAGGCTTTGAAGCATATTGTTGTAAAGCAGCATTAGCCCTGTAAGCTCGCTAGAAACTTGCTCGTCCTTTAAAAGCGCGTTAATGTCGCTTTGAATTTGCCTTATGAATTCATCTCTTTTTAAGCGCGGGTTGGAGTCCTTAACCCTCATCACAAAGCGGAGTTGGTTTTTTTCGACATTGACATAGGCGTTGAGTAAGTCTTTTTTGAATTCTTCGGGCAAATTTTCGCTCAAAAACGCCAAAGTAAAGTCATCTAAATCCTGTCCGCCCATAATGCCCTTGCCAAGTTCTAAAAGGCTGTTTAAGCTCAGCACAGAGCCTATGAATTCATTTTTTACAAGGTATTCGTGTGTGAGCTTTGCGACTCTTGTTTTGTGTGAGTTATACCAGTAAATTTCATCATTACTCAAAGCTTCAAATTCACTCTCAAAGCTGTCAAAATCGGCGTTTGTGGCGCTTGTGTTTTTGTCCTTAAAAGTAACGATGAGTTCAAGGGGCAGCGTGCCGCCAAAGTCCTTGTCGATGACGAGCAAGCCTTGTTTGATGGGCGAGCTGTTTTTGAAATAATTTACAAAAGAGTTTTCAACCCTAAGCTGCACTATGCCAAAAAGCGACACCACAACGCATAGCGCGCTTATGGCGAAAATGAGTTTTTGCTGTTTTAGGCTGAATTTCGCGCAAAATTCCAAGAAATTTATCTTAAAGCCTTTTTTGTCATCAAAGTGCGCATTTTTTAGGCTGGGCATTAGGCTTGCAAAAAACAAAAAGCTAAGCAACAAACTCACGCTAATACCCACGCTCATCATCACTCCAAGCTTTATCACAGGCTCGATACGGCTTAAAATAAGGCTTAAAAAGCCTATGGCTGTGGTTAAGATAGCGTAAAAACTAGGTCGGCTCTTTGCTAAAAGCGTGGCAAGCACTTTGTGGCGGATATTTGAGCGTGGAAATTTCTTGCAAAGGTTTATAAAATGGGTAAGCAAATGTATGATGAGTGAGATAGTGATGATGAGCATTAGGGCAAGGTAGTTTGATGAAATCACTGTGATTTTGAAATTTAAAAGCGCGAAAATCCCGCTTGCCGTGCCAAGTGAAAGCACGCAAACAAAGAGTGTGAAAAGCACGAGCGAAATTTTGCGGAAAAAAAGCCACAAAACTAGGCTCAAAAGCAGGGTTAAACTCACTCCATACACGAGCAAATCAGCCTTTATGTAGCTTATCATATCATCAGCTATCATCGACACGCCACCAAGATAAAGCCCGTTTGTCTGCGCTTCATACTTTGCTATCACGGCTCTTATGGCGTTTAGGCGTTCTTTGTTTTGGATTTTGAGCTTTTCTTGATACGCTTCAAGCTCGCCTTGAATTTGCGCTCTTTGGCTTGAATTTAGGGCGTTTGCTCTGCTATCAAGCAAGGCTAGATGATAAAAATCCGTCCCAAGATAAATGACAAAAGCCGTGCTTTTGCCGTCTTTTGAGATAATGTTGTCCCTATAAAATGGGCTTTGCAGGATTTCAGTCCTTGCTTTGGTAGCGTTTATCTCAGCACTTGTGAGATTTGGCACACTTTGCAATAAGTGCTTTAAGTCCGTATCATCGGTGCTTTGCAGCAAGGGCGCGTTTAAAATGCTTAAACTTCCCTTAACCCCGTCTATGCTTTCAAGCTCGCTTTTTAGGGCTTTTAGCAAGGACAAACTTTGAGCTGAGAAAGGATTTTCGTCCTTTGGCTTGATGGCAAGCATTAAAAAATCATCACTCGCATAATCCTTGCTCACCTGCCTAAAAAATTCCAAATCCTTATCATCATCAAGCATCAAGCTGTCCGCACTTGCATCAACACCTAGCTTAAAGGCAAAGGCACTTAAAAACACGCAAACGCAAAAGGTAGCGATGAAAATGGCTTTGGCGTTGTCGATGAGCCTTTTGTAAATTTTAACGAGCATTTATCTTTTCAAATTTCGTTGCTTTGAGCGTGTCAAGCAAGGTGTTAAAGTCTGCTTTGTCAAGCAAATCCGCAAATTGCGAGCGGTAAGTTTGTATGATACTTACGCCCAAAATATCCACATCATAAATGAGCCAGTCGCCCTTTTTGTCGTAGAATTTAAAGATGATATTTTTCACTTCGCCGTTGATTATCATCTGTGAATTTAAAAACATACGCTCTTTAACCTTGTCCAAAGTCGTTACTTTGATTTCCTCGTCCTTGTAAAGCCCAAGTTTGCTTGTAAAGCTCACTTTAAGCTGCTCTTCAAAGGCTTTGTTAAATTCGCTTTTTTGAGCGGGCGTTAGGGTGTTGTAACGCTTTGACAAACTCAACTTCGCCATAAGCTCGTAGTCAAATACCTCGTCAAAAAGCGCGATGATTTGCTGTGCGGCTTTGTCGGTGTTTGCTTCTTTTTTAAGCAAAGCGCGGCTTTTGTCAATGTTAGCTTGCATAGTTTGTGGCAGAGTTTGCAAGGGCAAAGCCCACAAATTCAAAGCCACGCACAAAAACAAAACAAATTTTTTCATTTTTTCTCCTTTATTTTGCCATTTCCATTCGCCTTTTTTCATACGCATCACGCAAGAAAGGGTAGAGATTTGGCGTTTTATAAAAAATCTCATCAAGTGTTGGCGTATTTAAAGACGCTTCGTTAATCATAACAAAACTTGTTATACCAACGCTTAACCAATTTATCCACGCCGATGAATCATAAGTGGCTGCGTAAGTAATCGGGCTAGCATACCAATTTACAGGGATAGAAAGCGTGTCGCGTAAATTTGATGGTCCTAAAACGGGCAGTACGAAATGAAAGCCCCCGCCCACGCCCCAATGCGCCAGCACCAAACCAAAATCAGCGTGGTGCAGCGGGATTTGCGCCTTGCTCGCTGCGTCTATAAGCCCAAAAAAGCCAAAGATAGTATTGACACCAAAGCGTTTAAGCTCCGTGCCAGCTTCTTTGAATTTAAGCTGCAAAACATTACCCAAAAAACGAATGGGCATATTGATATAGCTTGCGAAATTTTTTATGCCAACCCTTGCAAATTCGGGTATCACAAACTCATAGCCCTTTGCTATGGGGCGCAGGGCGTAGGTGTAAAGGGCGACATTGAAGCGCGTCATCATTTTATTGTAGCCTGAAAGCGGGTCATTTACCTTGAAACTCTCAAATTCAGCTTCAAATTCATCAAAACCAAAATCGCTCTCATCGCTTGAATTTTCGGGGGTTGCGTTGTTTTCGGGGTTTGTGAGCGTTGCGGGTTCGCTATTTATAGGGCTTGCTGTGCTTTCGGGGTTCGTGGAATTTTTGTCATTTGCGGGCGTTACTGAATTTTCGTTTAAACTCAACTCATCTTGCGCTAAATTTACGCTCGATACATTTTCATCAAGCGCATTTGCATTTAAATTTAACACATTTTCATCACCATAGACAAAAACACAAAGACAAAGGATAATAAGGCATTTTTTTACCGACAAAAGTTTGCTCCATATTTGTAACATTTATTACCAAATTTTAAACGCAAAAATTATACCCGATTTTTCATTAAAATTTTATAAAGCCACAAAAATAATATGGTAAAGCTTTTGAATAGGCTTTTTAAAGTGCTACTTTATAGCCCAAAATATAAATTCTTTGCCAAATCATTACAAATAAGCGTGGTAATTTGTAAGTAGTGGATTTGCATTTCATCACCCAAATATCATCAACTTTGCCTTGCATTCAGCGCAGCAGTAAAGCGTTTTGAGCCTTTTTTCATCGCCCGCGAATTTGCTTTTCATTAGGCTTGCCACCCTTTCAACTGCCTTTTTTGTGGCAAATTCCTTGCCGCACTCCACGCAGGCAAACAACTCATCACTAGCAAGCGTGCGAAAGCTAAAATAAGCGGCATTTAGCTCAATCCCGCTTCGTTCAAGCGCGATAGTATCAGGCTCAGCGCAACTTTTAACACAATAAGCGCAAGTCGTGCAAAGGCTGGGGTTAAATTTAAGCGAGTTATCCTTGCTGTCAGCCACGAGCGCACCGACATTACACGCGCCCACGCAAGCCAAACACAGCGTGCAGCGGGATTCATCGACTTTGATTTGCCCGTAACGCACCCATTCGCCGCTTTTCACCACGCCCAAATCGCCATCACCCACGATATGAGCGAGCCTTTTAGCAAAATGCTCCCTTTTAAGCATAGGACTTTGGGGTAAATCAAAGCGCAAATCATCGATAAATTCACATTTTTCAAGAGCAGTTTGTAAATTTTTTGTCTCATTTACCACAAAAATCGCCTTTTTGCTGAATTTTTTCTCAAAAATGTCGTTTAAAAGGGCTATGGCGTCATCATTGCCCTTTGAAAGCCTTGTCGCACAGAGAGTTATATTTGCTCCGCTTGCTTGCAGCAGTGCTAAAAGCGTGGTTTCGTTAAGTTGAGCGGTATTTAAAACTAAGGGCAAAACATTTTTATCAAGGCTTATTTCAAGGCTTTCAAGGGCAAATTTTTCATCGACAAGCAGGATTTTTTTGCCCTTGTAAAAGTCCAGCAAAGCCCAAAAACTCGCACTCGGCAAGGGCGTAAATTCAAGGCTGCCACTAGGACACACGCTCACGCAGTCCCCACAACCCACGCAATCAACCTGCGAAAACACCAGCTCGCGCTTGCTCTCATCTTTGAGTATCGCCACGCTAGGGCAAAGCTCAGCGCACTTGCCACAGCACTCTTCGCGCCTTTTATCATACTGACAAATGCTGCTGTCGTAATTTATAAAATTTTTATAGCGATAAATGGGGCTTTTGGTTTGTAAAAATTCAAGCAAAGCCCGCTCATCGCTGAATTCTCGCAAGTCATAACACCCGCTTTGCTTGTTAAAACTTGCCTTTGGCTCATCATAAAAGAAAAAATCACACGCTATATCAAGCTCTGCGCCCTTGTCCTGCGTGATAACGCCGAGTTCTCCAACGCTGCCATACACGCCCAAAACTTCGCTCACTTGCAAAGCCTTAAAGCCGTTTTGCCCCAAAAATTCGCACAATGCGCCCTTATCTTGTGCGCTTGCGATGATGACATTTGCGCCCACTTGCTTGTCATACTCCAAGTCAAGCCCTAAATCATAAAGGCTTGCGCGCACTTCGTAAAGCAAAAGCGTGTTTTTGGCTTTATCCAAGCACTCATCTTGTGAATTTTTAAGATAAAAGTTGATTTCAGGGGCGTAAATTTGAGCGTTTGGGCTTTTTTCGTTGCTGATGAGTGCGAATTTTTCGCCTTGCTTTGAATTTTCACTTGATTTTTCAAACTCATCACGCTCGTAAAGGCTGATACTATCTGGCAAAGGCACTAAAAAGTCATTTTTGATAAAGACAAAATCTTTCATAAATTTTCTCCAAAAGGCATTTTCGCAAATCCCAGTTAAATATACTCTCATCAAGCTTTTCTAGCTCAAAACAAGCGGCAAATAGTCTTTTTTTGGCAAAATTTAAAGGTATTTGCCAAATTTTATTTATTTTTCACTTACCTTTGTCTTTTGAATTTAATGCTAAATTCTAGCAAAAATTTAGCACAAAGTGATAAATTTAAAACGCAAACTTATGTTAAAAAGCTAAATTTAAGCCAACGCAATTTTCATCAAAAAAGCCAAATTCAAAGCCTTACGATTTTAGCGCCAAAGCCGCCTTGATGAGCTGGGGCGTCTGCGAAACTTTTCACGCTTTTGTGTGCTTGTAAAAACTCTTTTACCACTAATGCAAGCTTGCCCGTGCCTATGCCGTGATAGATGATAAGCTCGTCAAAGCCAGCCAGCAAGGCATTTGAGATAAAGCTATCAAGCTCGCTCAAAGCCTCATCGGCACGAAGTCCGTGCAAATCAAGGCTCACGCTCGCATTTTGCGCCCTTGCTAAATTCACAACGCTTGCCTTGTTTGCGCTGTTTAAAGCACCTGCCACGCTTTTTTTGAGTAAATTTAAAGCCACGCGCAGTTTTAGCCCCTCGCACTCCAAAGTAGCCTCGTTTTTGTTTATGCTTATAATCTGCCCTTTCAGGCTGTTGTATTTGACAAAATCCCCTATTTTAAGGCTCTCATCGGCTGAAAATTCAGGCATTTGTATGCTTTTTTTCAGCTCATTTGCCTTGTTTATGCCCCTTTGCTTGTCCTTTGTGTCCTCAAATTTTAGGCTATTTTTTGCCTGCTCTATGGCTTGATAATACTCATTTTCAAGCCTTGCGATGAGCTTTTTAAACTCTTCATCATTTTGTTCTTTTTGCGCTTTAAGAGACTCTAAAATGCTTTGAGCCTTTTGTTCTTTTTGCGCCGTAGTTTTGAGCTTTTGGCGCAGTTCTAACTCTAAATTTATGTTTTTGCCGACAAGCTCTTCTAAATTTTCTTTATTTTCTCCATAAATTTGCCTTGCCTTTGCCACTAAATTCGCGCTTATGCCGTAACGCAAAGCCGTTTCAAAGGCATAGGATTTACCCAAAGTGCCTTTTAAAAACTCATACCTTGGGCGCGCCGCACTCTCATCATAAAGAGCGGCTAAAAGCTCCACTTGCTCGTTTTTTGCAAGCAGCATTGCAAGGCGTTTGTGATGCGTGGTGATGATGATTTTAAGCCCCTTTGAAATGAGCGTTTCTATCAACACGCTATAAAGGCTTGCTGCTTCTTCAAAGTCCGTGCCAAGCTCGATTTCATCAACACCCAAAAGCATATCTTTCGCGCTCATCAGCCTTGAAAAAGCAAGCATTCGCCCAGCAAAAGTGGAAATGTCGTTTTTGACATTTTGCGGGTCTTCAATGATGGCGTTTATGTCCTTAAATGAGCCGATTTTGCTTGAATTTGTATCAATTTTCATCGGCAGCAAGTGCTTTGCTAAAAAAGCAGCACTTAAAATGCCCTTTAAAAGCATAGATTTACCGCCCGCATTTACGCCTGTTACGAGCAAAACTTGCTTTGTAAAATCAACGCTCACGCTTTTAGCGTTTTTTAGGGCAGGATGCGCAAAATTTTTTAGCACAATGTCCTTACTGTTATCACAAAGGACAAATTCATAGTCCTTTTGGCGCGAAAAAAGCACGCGCGCGCTGTAACTGTCAAAGGTGTCAAAAGCCTTGTCGATGAATTTCAAAAAGGCAAGTTCTTTGTGAAAAATTTGCGAAATTTTTTTAGCGTATTCATAATAAATTTTTTCCTTTTCGCTTGCTATTTTTTCGCACTCACTTTGCAAATGCTCCACACTTTGCGGCACGACATAAAAGCCCCCGCCAGCACTTCTAGCGATGATTTTGCTCTTTAAGCTGTGTCCGCCACGCACCAGCAAGCATTCTAATCCATTTACAAAATGAATTTGCGTGTCGATGAGAAAGGCTTGCAAACCCTTGCTCGTGGTGAGTTTTTTAAACTCAGCCCTTATTTGTTCATTTTTAATCTTTCGCGCCTCATTTAAACTCATAAGCCGCTCATCAAGGCTGTCTTTAAGCTCGCCCTTGCTCGTAAAATACGCACAAAGCTCAAAAAGAGCTTGCGGAATAAGGATTTTGTCAAGCCACGCTTGGAGCGAAGTGCCAAATTTCAGCCCTTTAAGATAGCTAAAATAACGCAAAATTTTGATAAATTCAAAGCTTTCATTTAAATGTAAAATGCCTTGTTTGCTAAGGTGCATAAGGCTTTGACTTAAATTTTCACAGCTTGGCGGGGGCGTAAAATCAAGCTCTTGCAGCTCACAAATGCGCGCAAAATGCAGCTTGCTGTCCCCTTCTAAAAAAAGGGGCTTTTGCCTTGCTAAATGAGCGCAAAACTCATCAACAAAGCCCGTTAAGTCAAGCTTTGCAAGGATTTCATTTATCATTAAATTCACACTCTTTTATGCTCAAAATCAGCACTTTTACGCTTTTGTCCTTGCTGATAAAGCTCTTTGTGCCGTAGTCGTAGTTAAATTTATCTTTGCTAACGCTTGTGTTTTGGCATTTTAAGGGCTTTGCATTTGAAAAGGCAAGCAAAAGCTGCTCGTGTTTTTTGTCCTTTTTTACCCCGCTTATCTCATAAACGCCGATGAACGCAAAGCCCGCAAAACAAAGGGCGACAAAAAACGGCACAGCCCTTTTGCCAAGCCTTTCTTTAAGCGCATAAGAAAGCAATGCAAACAGCACGGTGATAAGTGCGTAAATTAAAATTTTAGCCATTAGC
>OIYR01001658.1_pt1 | contig 10818 bp, 6 predicted proteins | sample 1588221 | NCBI WGS metagenome assembly OIYR01 (sample SAMN03283292) | human gut metagenome | biome: human-associated habitat; material: feces | host: Homo sapiens | place: Peru | collected 2012 | reverse complement strand
TGATGCCTGCGAATGGTTTCTCGTGCAAAAGAACACGGAATCCATGATGGCGTGCCACTTTCTTCATCAAACTCATCAAGAGCATGTTGTGGTCAACGGCAAGGTTGGTCTCCTCGAAGATAGGCGCCAACTCAAACTGGTTAGGTGCTACCTCGTTGTGGCGAGTCTTGCAAGGAATGCCAAGCTCAAGAGCTTGAACCTCCAAGTCTTTCATGAAAGCCTGAACACGCTCTGGGATGGCTCCGAAGTAGTGGTCGTCCATCTGCTGGTTCTTGGCAGAGTCATGACCCATCAAGGTGCGACCAGTCAACATCAAGTCAGGGCGTGCGGCGTATAATGATTCATCTACCAAGAAGTACTCCTGCTCCCAACCGAGGTTGGAAATGACCTTCTTGACATCTGGGTTGAAATAATGGCAAACTTCTGTGGCAGCTACGTTGACAGCGTGCAAAGCGCGGAGCAATGGAGCCTTGTAGTCGAGCGCCTCACCGGTATATGAGATAAATACGGTAGGGATGCAGAGTGTATCATCGATGATGAACACAGGGGATGTAGGATCCCAAGCAGAGTAACCACGAGCCTCGAAGGTAGAGCGGATACCACCTGAAGGGAAGGAAGATGCGTCAGGCTCCTGCTGTACGAGCAACTTGCCTGAGAACTCCTCGATCATGCCGCCCTTGCCATCATGCTCGATGAAGGCATCGTGCTTCTCGGCAGTACCCTCAGTCAATGGCTGGAACCAGTGAGTGTAGTGTGTTACCCCGTTCTCGTCAGCCCACTGCTTGATGCCTTTGGCTACGGCGTCGGCAATGTTTCGGTCGAGACGTGCGCCATTGTCGATGACGTCAACGAGTTTCTCGTAAACGTCGGCAGGAAGATACTTGTACATCTTCTGGCGGTTGAAAACTTTCTTACCAAAGAATTCGCTTGGTCGCTCGCTTGGAGCGGCTACTTCAACAGGCTTTCTCTTGGAAGCCTCTGCAACAGCTTGAAATCTTAAGTTGCTCATACCTTTATAATGTTTAATTATTAATGTTCGATGTTTGATTATTTCCCCAGCCACTTGGCGATTCTTCCCATGGCTTCGATGCAATCCTCACGTTCGCCGAAAGCGGTGAGACGGATGTAACCTTCGCCCGATGGACCGAAACCGACGCCTGGGGTGCAGACTACGCTAGCTCCGTAGAGCATCTCTTCGAAGAACTTCCAACTAGGCGTGTCGTTTGGTGTCTTGACCCAAAGATATGGGGCATTCTCACCACCATATACTCGCAAGCCGAGCTTTTGCAACTGCTCTCTCATGATGCGAGCATTCTCCATATAGTAGTTGATAGTAGCCTTCACCTGTTCCTTGCCCTCAGGAGTGTAGATAGCCTCGGCTGCTCTCTGGGATATGTAGCTGGTGCCATTGAACTTGGTACACTGGCGACGATCCCAAATAGGGTTGAGCGCTACCTCTTCTCCCGACAAGGTCTTCGCCTTCAAGTCCTTAGGAACGATGGTGTAGCCACAGCGAACGCCAGTGAAACCAGCGGTCTTCGAATAACTGTGGAACTCTATCGCTACCTTTCTCGCTCCACGAATCTCGTAGATAGAGTGAGGAATCTCAGGGTCTTGGATGTATGCCTCGTAGGCTGCATCGTAGAGGATGATGCTCTCGTTCTTGACAGCATAGTTCACCCACTTGCGAAGCTCTTCCTTGGTGATGACCGTACCCGTTGGGTTGTTAGGGTAGCAGAGGTAAATCATATCTACACGATGGTCTGGAATCTGAGGAGTGAAGTTATTTCCCTCATCGCATGGCATATAGGTGACATTGCTCCATTTGCCATTCTCGAAGACTCCCGCTCTACCTATCATCACGTTGGAGTCGATATATACTGGATAAATCGGGTCGGTGACGCCGATGTTGTTATCCCATCTCAAAATCTCCTGGATATTTCCAGTGTCGCTCTTGGCACCATCGTTGACGAACACCTCGTTAGCGTCGAGGTGGATGCCACGTGGCAAGAAGTCGTTCTTGATGATCGCCTCACGGAGGAAGTCGTAGCCTCGCTCAGGACCATAGCCTCTGAAAGAAGCTTGGACGGACATCTCATCCACCGCCTTGTGCATCGCCTTGATGACGGCAGGGCAGAGGGGCTGTGTTACGTCGCCGATGCCCAAGCTGATCACACGTTGCTTTGGATGGGCAATCTTGTAGGCGTTTACCTTCTTTGCGATGTCGGCAAACAAGTAGTTGCTAGCCAACTTCAGGAAATGTTCATTTACTAATGCCATATTGTTGTTCTCCTTTTATTGCGGTCTCTTCTGTTATCCTTCCAAGACCTTATTTATTATTTAAGTTTGCCAATGTTTAAGTGAAGAGTGAAGAATTCTCTTGTCTTGCCTCTCCTATGGGAGTTCGATTTCTCCATCAAAAACAAATGCCGCTGGACCTGTCATATAGACGTGGTTGTCGGCTTCCCGATATTCGATGTGGAGCGTGCCGCCGTCCATGACGATGTCGCTTTCACGACTGGCTCGGTGGGTGATAGCGGCGGCTGTGGCTGTTGCACATGCCCCAGTTCCACATGCCATGGTGATGCCGCTTCCTCTCTCCCAAACTCTCGTTCGAATTATGTCAGTTTCAGTCATTTGTGCGAACTCGATGTTGCAACGCTGTGGAAATGTACTGTCTCTCTCAAGTATCTTACCATAGTGGGCGATGTCGATGGTGTCGATGTCATCCACGAAGGTTACAAAGTGGGGATTTCCCATACAGACATAGGTTCCTTCAAATTTCCTGCCGTCTCCCTCCAGCGTTACTTGTTTAATGCCATCCTCGGTGGTTCGGGTTGATTCCTCACTTGGAACAAATTGCTCTTTGTTCTCTAGCTTTGGCTGAAGCATGTCAACCGTCACGGAATCTACCACCTTGCCGTTGTCCTGAATGTGCAATCTCAGTATCTTGATACCTGAAAGTGTCTCTAGGCGGATGGTATCTTTGCGTGTCAAACCTTTCTCGTAAAGATATTTGCCGATACATCGGCTAGCGTTGCCACACATCATAGCTTCCGAACCGTCTGCGTTGAAGATGCGCATGGAGTAGTCGGCTCTTCTGCCATCCTGTGGTTTTCCGATGAGAACCAGTCCGTCGCTTCCGATTCCTGTGTGATAAGCACTCCAGGCAATGGCTGCTTTCTCAGGGTCGGGGATGTTGTACAATGTGGTATCTACATAGATGTAGTCATTGCCAGCCCCTTGCATCTTGGTGAAATGAACTTTTGTTCTCATATCTCTATTGTTGTTAAGTTTGACTTGCTCTCATCAGAGAGTGTTCTTTTTAGTTATGTTTCTCGAAAACTGACGTTTTGCCATGTAATCTTTGAAAACGATAACTGTTTGTTTGATTTCGATTGCAAAAGTACAACAATTTGTCGGAATATGCAAGCGATAATCTGCGAAAATAATCTATATTTTTTCGTTCTGTTTCAGATTGTAAGTACTAAAGCCTCATTTGCTTGTAAATTGTAAGTAATGTGTCTTCTGATGTGATAAAATGATATTCTATATTTTGAGTTTTGTATCGTCGTGTAGTTTTGTGCGTTGTTTTGCTTTCATTTTGCTTTCGTATATTGATAAAACCCAAACAAAGTGTTATCATCTTTGTCCCCCTCTGTTATATATAATAAGGTATAAGGGAGGAGGAAGCTCCAATGCTAGTTGTCTGTGCAAACGCTTGCACAATAAAAATGCACGAAAATGTATCTTTTTATTGTGGGGTTGCGAGATTCGTATTACTTTTGCAGTCGAAAAGAACAACAAGGATAAAGCGTAGAAAGTAAATAAAGATGATTTATATTCATAGATTATACATTTAGGTTCATAGATTAAAGGTTTCATAGGTTATTTAGGTTTTAGATTGAATTTGAATTTCATAGATGAAAGGTTTTTGAAGGTTTTATGCGAATAGTTTTATGTAGCTCCGGTTTGTATTAGTTATGGATGTCAGTTACTTTTTTAGGTAATAAATGATTGTTTTGGGTCCGGCGGCGTATTTCTGAACACTCAGAAATACGCCGCTTAGTCTGTCCTTTATTTCCTCTTTGTGTGAAAACGTTTGCACGATGGAATGTGTAAATTTTGCCCCCCGATTACCAACCTATCACATTCTGTAGCTATCTTTGCATTAGAAAAGTAAATAACTAAAATCTTAACTTATAATTAAACATCTTATGAAGAAATTTACCATCAAGCTATGGGCTGTCTTATTGCTCATGCTCGTCTCCTTGCAAACTTTTGCAACGGACAACGAATATGGTCTGAAAGACAATATCCAGGATGGTGTCATCTTGCACTGTTTTGACTGGACGTACGAACAAATCAAAGAGGAGTTGCCTAACATTGCGGCGGCGGGGTTCTCGGCTGTTCAAACTTCGCCTGCTCATCCTCGTGAGCCGGTTGGTGCTGCATGGTATATGCTCTATCAACCTTACGACTACAAGGTGGGTGAGAATGGTTTGGGAACCAAGGAGGGACTGGCCGAACTCTGTACCGAAGCCCATCAATATGGTGTCAAGATCATCGTGGATGTGGTGGCAAACCATACCAATGGCAACTTGAGCTATGTAGCTTCTTTCTGGCAAGACCAGAGTCTGTATCACGATTATCAGGGTGGTATCGACTATAGCAACCGTTGGCAAGTGACGCATGGCAGACTTGGTATGTGGGACTTGAAGACCGAGGATTCTCGTGTACAAGAAAAAATCAAGGAGTATGTGGCTGAGTTGAAGTCGTGTGGCGTGGATGGCATCCGTTGGGATGCAGCCAAGCACATCGGTTTGCCTTCCGAAGGCGATACTTTCTGGCAGAATGTGCCCGACCAGACGATGTACAACTATGGTGAGATTCTTGATGGAACTGGTGGTGATGATACCGTGCTGTTCCCTGAATACCAGAAGTATATCAGTATTACCGACAATCAGTATGGCAATCACTTCACTGCTTCCTTCAATAGTGGTCAGGTGAATGAGTCGATTGGCAACTTCAATCAGAGGAAAGCGGCTACGAATAAGTTGGTGTATTGGGGCGAAAGTCACGATACGTACTGCAATGACGGAGGCGAGTCGAAGTGTATCTCACAGAACAATATCGACCGTGCCTATGCCGTGGTAGCTGGCAACAATGGTGCGACGGCTCTCTATTTCTCTCGTCCTTTCGAGACGGCGAAAAGTTCCATCAAGGTGGGAGTGAAAGGTAGCACCCACTTTAAGGACAGAGAGGTGGCTGCCGTCAATCATCTTCACAATATCTGTGCTGGCGAGCCCAACTATTACGTGCATGAGAATGGAGTGGCTGCTCAATGCCGAAAGAGTGGTGCGGTCATCGTACTCGGCTCTGGTGGCAATCGTGAAGTCAGTGTGACCAATGGCGACGGAAAGGGCAACTGGGTGAAGGCTGGAACCTATACCGACCAGGTGAGTGGCAACACCTTCACCGTTACGGCTTCGAAGATTTCGGGCAAGGTAGGTGCCAAGGGTATCGCTGTCATCTATGAGGGTGAGCCTCTTCCTCCTACACCTCCTGCTCCTTCCAATCTGCCGGCTTGCGCCACATGGCAGGAAGGTAAGACTTTCTGCTATTTCGAGAACTCGTCTTCCTGGGCTGGTCCGATCGATGCTTGGGTGTGGAACTCTAATGGGAATATGTATGCCAGTTGGCCAGGCAGTACGGAACATATCAGCAAGGTAGGTACTCACAATGGCAATGATGTGTATCTCTGGTCTATCGACAAGGGTGTTTTCGAGCCTACCCGTATTATCTTCAATTCCAACAAAAAACCTCAGACGGATGACTTGGATTTCGAGAATGGTGCTTATTACAACGCTTCTTCCGAAAAGGTAGAGGTGGTAAGTCAGACCACGGGGGTTCAACTTCATCCTGTTGCAGGGGAATCATCCGCAAAGGCGATGATTTATAATTTGCAAGGTCAGCGTGTGGATGCCAACTACCATGGTGTGGTCGTCTGCAATGGCAGAAAGTATGTGCAGTAAATGGTATGTGATATTTTTTTGTTTTTTGAAGTTGTTGCTCATGTCCTTTCACTTTTCAGATATTCTACTTGATTATCAGGTGTTTGCAGTGAAAGGAGGTGCTTGGTGGGTTGTTTGCATCATGGGAAGTGAGTGTGTCGTTATGGGAAGCTAAGCCGTAGGTATGTCAGTTCGAGTTTTGCTATATGAAATGCTATGCTTTTGATGTGATGTTGCTATGTCCGTAAGTGTCTGTGTATGAGGGTGTAGGGTGATGATTTCGAGTGCTATGAACTTCTGTCTATAGTGAAACATATGTTTGGGCGTAGTGGGACATATGTTTCGCTATAGACAGAAATATGTTTGTGCCTAGAGAAAAGATCGCAGGAGTGGGGAAGAGGATGCTTAGGCTTCGAGAGCGTAGCACTTCGGCTTAGATGATATGCGCTTATTGCTTGATAGAAACAATCTGAGTGGGATAGATGTGATTCTCATGTCCTATCCTTGCAGCTTTATAGCCAATCATGATTCTTCCCTTCACTGCAAACGTCTGATAATCAGAGTAGATTCTCGAAAAGTGAAGGGAGATGTAAAACGTAAATGAAAAATGAAATAATCACATGTTTTTCACCATTCATCCTTTCATCTTGCTGAGTAGGTTTTGGCTTGTTCATCTTTTTTCTCACTTTTTCCGAGAAACAAGCCGCTATATCCGAAACTTTTTGTATCTTTGCACGAATTCTGCTTTTTGGCATAAAAATGCTCGAATTTAAATTGAACCGATGGTAAAGAAACAAATAAAAGAACTATTGAGCCTACTTGGGTTTCGCCAAGATGGTAACATCTATGCAAAAGAATATGATACAACTCTGCATCCCTTACAGGTTGATGTAGAGAAGGAGCGTATATATTACGAAAATAGTGGAATTACAGTCAATCGTTCTACGACTTCCAATTTTAGTGAAGACGAGAATCTTGTGGTTTTGGAATGTGTTGACCGCCTTTTGTCTAAGGGATACCATGCTAATCATATAGAGTTGGAGCCTCATTGGAAATTAGGTCATGGTACCAAGGGAGGATATGCTGATATTTGGGTTCGCACTTATTCAGATAATGCCTTTGATGGTAATGATGATGATAAGATCTCTTTGCTTATCATCGAGTGCAAAACAAGCGGAGCGAAGTTTACCGAAGCTTGGAATGATACCTTGGATGATGGCGCACAGTTATTTTCTTACTTCCAGCAAGAGCCAGCTACTAAATTCTTGTGCCTTTATACGTCTGATATTGTTGATGGAAAAGTCCTGCCAGAGTATAAATTGATAAATGTTCAAGATAACCAGGATTTGTTGGATTCTAATAAGGATGCGCAGAGCTATCAGAATAAGAATGACAAACAACGCTATCGTGTTTGGCGAGATACTTATAGTTGCGACTTTGACACAAAGGGATTGTTTGAGGATGATATAAGACCATACGAGATAGGCAAGAACAAATATACAATTGCAGATTTGACCGAGGTGAATAATGAGGAGATTCAGAAGAAGTATCATGAGTTTGCTCTTATTTTGCGTCAGCATAATGTGAGTGGTCGTGAAAATGCTTTCGATAAGTTGGTCAATCTGTTTTTGGCAAAGGTCGTAGATGAAACAAATAATCCGGAGAACCTGCATTTTTACTGGAAAGGTACTGCATATGATGACGATTTTCAGCTGCAAGACCGTTTGCAGCGATTGTACCGTGATGGAATGATGCGTTTCTTAAATGAGGAGGTTACTTATATTGAAAATAGCCAGATAGATTTGGCTTTTAGGAGATTTAAGAACGACCCTGATGCAACAAAGAAAACCATCATGGAGTATTTTCGTGCCTTAAAGTTCTTCTCGGATAATGATTTCTCGTTTATCAGTGTGCATAATGAGAAGCTCTTCCGTCAGAATGCTGTGGTGCTTAGGAAGATGGTGAAAATGCTTCAAGACATTCGTTTGAAAACCGATCAGGTAAACCAAAATCAATTTTTGGGTGACTTGTTTGAGGGATTCTTGAACAGGGGTATCAAGCAGAGTGAGGGACAGTTCTTCACTCCGATGCCTATTGTTCGTTTCCTTGTTTCTTCCTTGCCGTTGGAGCATATCGTGAGAGATAATGAGGATATACCATGGGCAATAGATTATGCTTGTGGAGCTGGTCACTTCTTGACAGAGTATGCTGTAAGAATCAAGGAATTTGTGGAGAAGTATCGCAAGGATATTCCTCTTAAAGAGTATTATTCTCGAATTACGGGTGTAGAGAAAGAATATCGTTTGTCGAAAGTATCAAAGGTTTCTGCCTTTATGTACGGACAGGACGATATCAAGATTGTCTATGCTGATGCTTTGGCTAAACATGCTGATGTAAAGGATGGTCAGTATGAGGTCTTGGTAGCCAATCCTCCATATTCTGTCTCAGGTTTCTTGGATACTTTGACGGAAGAGCAGCGTAAATGCTACTCTTTGTATAACGATGACTTGAATACGGATAAATGCAATGCCATAGAGGCTTTCTTCATAGAGCGTGCAGCACAACTGATGAAAAGTGGTGGTGTGGCAGGAATCATCTTGCCTGTATCTGTTTTGAATAGAAATGGAATTCATGCCCATGCTCGTGAGATTATCTTGAAATGCTTTGATATTGTGGCATTGGCAGAGTTTGGTAGTGGAACCTTTGGTCAAACGGGAACAAATACCGTTACCATGTTCTTGCGTCGTAAGGAAACGAATACACCAGATGCTGATCACTATCAAAATAGAGTAAATAGTTGGTTTGCTCAGCGTGATGAAACCAATGCGGTTTATCAAGATGAACATTTGTTGGGACTTTATTGCAATCATTGTGGTTATCAATTAGATGACTACAAGACTTTTATTGGTGGAGTGATAAATGATGGCTTCTTGAATACGGAGACCATCCAGGCTTACTATGCTTCATTCTTTGGCAATCAGCGCAATGCAATGAAGGATGTTTGTGATGAGGCTAAGAATATCAGAAGCAAATATCTTTCTCGTGCCAATACAAGAGCATACAAACAGTTGCCTTTGCTCGAACAAAATCAAATCAAGGAAAAGGCTTTCTTGAATTTTGTTACAGCCATAGAAAAAGAGAAAGTATATTACTTTGTCTTGGCTCATGCTGTGTCTCAACCTGTGTTATTGATTAAGTCGCCAACTTCTATATCAGATGTCAAGAAGTTCTTGGGGTATGGTTGGAGTGACAGTAAAGGCAATGAGGGTATTCAGTATCTGAATGTCGGTAAGGCAAAGTCTAGTGATGACGAAGATGGAGAGGACGATGATACCATGAGTCAAATTCGCGGTATTGATGGTGTGCAGACTCCTCTGTTTAATCCTGCTAATCTTTTTGACGATGATAAGATAAATACTTTGATTCGTAAAAACTTTATGGGGGAAGAAGTCGTTATACCAAAGAACTTGGCGCCTTATGTCACTAAGGGGCGTTTGGTGGATATGTTGGATTTCACAAGAACATCGTTTACAAAAGAGTTCAAGACGGTTATTATGGCTCATAATGAAATAGAGAGCCAATGGCCTTTGGTAAAATTGAAAAATGTATGCAAGGAAATAGTTTCTGGTGGTGACAAGCCAAAGAACTTTTCTAAAGAAAGTACATCTTCTCTTCAAGTTCCAGTATATGCAAATGGAGTAGTGAATGATGGTCTGCAGGGATTTACTGATAAAGCTGTTATTAATGAGCCTTGTGTAACTATTAGTGCACGAGGAACATTGGGATTTTGTGCTTATCATGAGATTCCTTTTGTTCCAATAGTTCGTTTGATAGTAGCAACTCCAAACGAAAAGGTTGATGTGAAATATCTTTATTATGCATTGAGTAAAGTGAACTTCGTAAATGAAGGTTCGTCAACTCCTCAGTTGAGTGTACCTAAAGTGGCTGAATACAAAATACCTTTGCCACCAATGGATGTGCAGAAGAAAATTGCGGAAGAATGTGAGAAAATTGAGCGACAGAAAGTAGAATGCTTACTGCAAATTTCACAAATTCAAGAGCAGAAAAAATCTTTATTTGTTAATGCGCAAGAGCATGCAGACAAAGCAATACGATTGGATTCTTCTTGTTTCGAGGTGACTATTGGACGACGTGTGTTGAAAAACGAAGTGGTCAAGGATGGTTCTTTTGACATTTATAGTGCAAATGTGTTTGAACCTTTCGGCAAGACCGATCATTCGGTTGTCTCTGATTTCTCAAAGCCTTCTGTTCTATGGGGAATTGATGGTGACTGGATGGTTAATTGTATTGATAAAGACATTCAATTCAGTCCTACTGATCATTGTGGAGTAATTAGGGTCTTAGATGAAAGAATTGTACTTCCAAGTTATCTTGTTTATCCTTTGAAAAAAGAAGGTGAACGTCAGCGTTTTTCACGTGCTAATAGAGCTTCAACAGAGAGAATAAAGGCTTTGACTTTAAAGGTTCCTTCTGTGGAAATTCAAAAAAAAGTTGTAAAAAAAATGCAAAAGTTGGATGAGCAAATCAAGAAGGCGAATCAGCAGATAGCTAATGCTTCTTCTGCCAAGCAAGCCATCTTGGACAAATATTTAAAGTAACAAAGCACAATGAATAAAGACGAAACAATGATGAATGATCATATAAAATGTCCAAAGTGCAATTCGGAGAGTGTGCAGACGGAGGGTATGCTGCATCTTTGCTTGGATTGTGGCTATAAATGGGAGGACGCACCCCAAACTGATTTGGGAGAAATGATCATCTACCAATCTGATGATGGCGTGAA
>OIYR01001655.1_pt1 | contig 10833 bp, 10 predicted proteins | sample 1588221 | NCBI WGS metagenome assembly OIYR01 (sample SAMN03283292) | human gut metagenome | biome: human-associated habitat; material: feces | host: Homo sapiens | place: Peru | collected 2012 | reverse complement strand
TACAACAACATTTTCAAGTGGTAAATACGTCCAGAGATCAACAAAATCCTGAAGAATTTAAAGCTCAAAGAATTAATTATGTATGTAAACTATCCGAAAATGTAAGAGAGAATTTTTCACATAATTCTATATCATTTTTAAAGTATAATATAATTCGAATTCCTATCAAATCTTGTAATTTATAATTAACCTTTCCTTGCTTTTTACGATACTCTATTTTTTCTATAATAGAATTCGATTTCTTGATACGTGAAAACACTTTATAAAATAATCCACATTTATCTAAATATGTTCTAATTTCACTTTCTAGTGGTTTAATAGTTGAAATCGATATTCTATCAATATCCATTTTTAATTGTTCATATTTACTATTTTTCATTACTGCATCCATACTTGAAATATACTCTTGATCTTGCTTTACTCTAAATTTTTCATATTCATTTTCCGCTTTCTCTAATGCCTTCTTATGTGAAATTTTTCCTGAATCATTTAAAACCTTTTTCTTTCTATATCTCAATAAATCGTCTGCAACTTCAATCCAATCTTTCATTGTCATTACTTTCTGCTCTTTTGCCTCAGATTCTGCAACATCTAAAAATAAATTAGTTAAATCATTAAGTTTATTTAATTCATCTTTTTTTAAATAGTTTTTAGCAATGCTAATATCATATTTCATTATTTTTCCATCTGGACTATTTTTCCAATTTGTAAGTCCCATGTGTATTTTTCCGCTATCGACTCTTTCAAATATTAGTTCAGCTGCTGTTTTACCAGTTATAGCATAGTGCAATTTATTTTGAACTATTTTAAAAAATGTATATGCTTCCTCCGAATCTTTATTATAATCTACACTTGTTGTTTCAAATACATCAGTTATTTTTTGATATTGTCTTCTTTCACTTAATCTAATTTCTTTAATGGTTTGTAATAATTCATCATAGTAATCTTTTCCAAATTTTGGACCATTCTTCATTTTATCAACATCAATTACAAAGCCTTTAATCATATAATTTTTTAATATTTTTGTAGCCCAAATTCTAAATTTTGTTGCTTTCTTAGAATTAACTCTATATCCAACTGCAATAATAGCATCCAAATTATAAAATTCTAATTCTCTATTAACATTCCTATTTCCTTCTTTTCGAACTATTTCCATTTTGGAAATAGTTGAATTTTTATCAAGTTCTTTCTCTTCATATATATTATTTAAATGCTTATTAATTGCGGGAACATTAACATCAAAAAGTTCACTCATACTCTTTTGAGTTAACCATATTGTTTCATCTTTTAATATTACATCTACATTAATTTTACCTTCATCAGTTTCATATAACAATATATTGCTTTCATTCATATTTTATCATCTCCATTAAAATATTTTAAGTAGGATATGTTTCCACATACCACTTATATCAGCGTCGTGTACATATCATATTCAAACAACCTTTTGATTATTTTTTTACACAATTTTTATTCAAAATATCGTTTTTTTAATTTGGGTAAAAATCAAAAAGTCTTATTTTTCAAGGATTTTTCGATATAGTACTGAAACACATTCAATATGCCATGTTCATTAATTATGAATAGTTGCTTTTTATATGTTTGAGTATAACTGACTATGTTCTGACATACAAACTGAAATAATATAATGTGTATTATGCATATATCAATTTTTATTTAAATTAATTAAAACTATATTCTCTTATTTCACAATTATCTGGCAAATATTTTTCCACATTTCCATCTTCTGGCAATTCATTAAAATAAAAATGGATTGCCCTAGCTACGCCACCATGTGTTACTAAAAGTATATTTTGACCTCTATATTTTTTCTTGATTTCATCTAAAAATAAATTAACCCTTTTAAATAATTCTGGAACTGTTTCTAAATTATCGATTTTAACTTTAGAATAATAATTCCAATATTCCGTATAATAAAAATTATCTATTTTCGTATTTGTTAAAACTCCACAATTTCTTTCTTCTATTCGATCATCATATATTACTTTTATCTTATTAGAATTTATAATATCACAGGTATGTCTTGTTCTTAAAAGTGGTGAACAAATAATCAAATCTAAATTTAAATTTTTAATTTTTTTAGATGCTTCCTGTGCTTGTTTTATTCCAATATTATTTATATCTTCATTTAATAATTTTCCATTATATATATCTAATCTATTACTATCTGTGTTTCCATGTCTAATTACATATAACTTCATTGTTACTTTTCCTCCTTATATCATTTTTGTAAAGTGTGTATATTCCTGTAAGTAATAAAATAAAATCACCTAATACCATAAACCAACTATGGTAATAAATATAATAAGAGCCGTATAAAATTCCCGTTGTTATTCCAGATATTCTAACTAATTTCATATTTGATTGCCATAGACAATATGATCTAATCATTGAACCAATTGTTGGTAATAGCGAAACCCACCCTGTCCATGAAAAATAACAATTTATCATAATTATTCCCTCAAAAATAAATAGTATTATTAAATATACAGATTTACTTAATTTATTTTTATTTATAAATATAAAAGTCCTTATTAAATTTATTATACTTAAAATTGCACCTGTAAAAGCAGATATTAAAAAATCATATATTGTTTCAAAAAAGCAATTTAATGATTGAACATACAATGATTTTTTTCTATCTTTAATACATATACTAATACACAATGCTAATAATGCTAAAATACTAAATACCATTTTTTATTTCTCCTATAATCTCTACTTTTTATTTTGTTTAGTCAACCCATACCACCTAATATGGTATGAGTAAATATATTTTCCTCAAACAACCTCCATAAAATTTTATCATTTTTTTACAAAAATAAGTGTTTTTTTATCAAAAATATGCTTTTTTTTGATAGGCACTGAACAGTTGATTTTCGCCCAAATATAAGGTTTTATTTAAGATTTAGAACACATACGCATTCCACATGACTCGTATGTGGAAACATATCCACTGGAGTAATACTATAAACCGTATATTTTTCTTCAAGTAATTTCAAATCTCTAGCAAGCGTTGCAGGATTGCAACTTACATATCCGATTTTTTTAGGATTAAAATCTAATATATAATCTATACTTTTTTTATCAAGCCCTCTTCTAGGTGGATCCACTACAATAACATCAGGCTTTATTTTTCTATCTTTAAACTCAATTATCTTATCTTCAACACTTCCTGCTATATACTCTGCATTTGATACACCATTTTCCTTTATATTTAAATTTGCCATATCTACCGCAGTTTTTTCTATCTCTATCCCATACACTTTTTTAACATTCTTACTTAAAAATATTCCAATAGAGCCAACTCCACTATATAAATCAAAAAGGACATCATTATCTTTTAGTTTCAATCCTTCTTTTAAAGTTGAGTATAGCACCTCTGCTTGTTGTGTGTTTACCTGAAAAAATGACTTTGGAGATATGAAATATTTAAAATCACCAATATAATCTGTTATATACTTTTCCATACCATATACTTGTTTTACTTCTTTTCCAAGTATCTCATTTGTATTACTTGAATTTAAGTTTAAAAATATATTTTTTATATTATCATTTTTCTCAACTAGACTATTTACAGCACTTCTCATTCTAAAATCTGATAATAAATTTTTGTTATTTACAACAATAACTATCATAATCTCACCTGTATGATAGCCTCTGCGTATTAATATATGCCTTATATCACCAGATTTAGTTTCATCATTATATCCTTTAAATCCTGCCTTTACAAGTTCATCTAATACATTTTTTGCTAGCATGTCTATTACTCTATTTTGAATATAGCAACAATTATTCTCAACTATATCATGGCTATTTTTTCTGTAAAATCCAATAACTGTTTTTCCGTCTACACTTCTTACAGGATATTGTACTTTGTTTCTATAGTAATATGGCATACCCATTCCAATTACATTATCTATTTTTAAATACTCTACTTTTTGTTTATCAAGTAAATTTTTTACCATTTGTTTTTTTAAGTGAAGCTGCATATCATAAGATATATTCTGTGCCATACAACCTCCACAATATTTAAAGACACTACAAAATGGCTCTTCTCTATAGCTACTTTTTACGAGTATTTTCTCAACTTTTGCTATAGCATATGACGATGTAACCTTTATGACTTTAGCCCTGACTTTTTCAGTAGCTATAGCATCTGGTACAAATATAACTATACCATCTTGCTTTGCAATCCCTTCAAAGGCAGAGCCATTATCAATTATTTCTAAATCTACTATATCATTTTTTTTTAACATTTATTCTCCTTGTCTTATTTTATCTAATACTTCTTGTAATTTTTGTTGATTATTTTGTAATTCATCAAATTTTACATCATAATCTTTCTCCATATTTTTTCTTTCATATACAAGATTGGACATTATCTTATTCTCGTTACTTTCATCAGCTAAATTAATAGTGATTGTCTGTATTCCACTATCTTTTACAAATACAATTACGCTACACTGTTTTGCCCATTTAGTATACGAAGTAAGGTCTGATTTCTCAAAGTTTGCTGAAATTTGAGTCATAACCTGTGATCTATTTTCACTTTTAATTTCTGAACTTACCTTTATGATTTTATCATTATATTCAAAATTGGAGTTTGTATAATTTTTACTTTCTGCAAAAATTCTTGTTATCATTGTATTTCCAACATATATATTATTGCTATCTACAACACTTATATCAGTATTGTTATCAATTTTATTCCTATCATACGTTACTTTTTCAACAGGATAGAAAAATAAATATGGTGCTGTAAAAATAGCAATAAATAATGCAAGTCTTTTCTTCTGTACTTCTTTTATATCTGTATTCTTAAAAGTTATTTTATAATTAAAGAAATATGATAAAAAAGCTGATAATATTATACATATTGCAATATATATTGTTGTAACCCATGATCCACATGGATTATATGCAATATCTGTAAATAAGCCATCTGGATTTAGTTTTGAAGCACCTAGAAGAATAATTCCACCTGCAAAATCAGCAACAACTCCATATATTAACATCTTAACTATACTTCTTTTATATATTTTCTTTATGTCTGCAATTTTAAAAATACTACATGCAATTATTAATACCAAAGTATATACTAAAAAATTAACTGGTAAAATCATAAGCCAGATTAATGGATTAGCAATTAATAACAACCATATTGGAAGCACTAAACTATACATTTTATTTTTCATATTGATACACCCTCTTACTCGATAATTATACCATATAAAATAATTAATATTCAAGTATTTGAAAATTATTTTTTAATTTATTATTTAATTTAAGTAACTAATTATAATTTTTAGAATATAGTATATTAAGTAAATCAAAAATTTACTTAAAACATAAGGAGTGTTATATATGTGTAACCTTAATGATAGTAAAACTCTTTTATGGATTGCAATACTTATTCTTATAGTTTATGCCTGCAGTAAAGATAATTCATCTAGACCAATGAACTTCGATACTTTCTTTAAAGTATAGATAGTTCATCACCTTTTACATAGGTGCAAGTACTTATATAAAGTGAGGTGAATTAAAATGGATGAAAGATGCGGATGCGGATGTGGATGCGGATGCAACAACAACTGTGGATGCGGATTCGGAGGCGGATTCGGTGGTGGAAACTGCTGCATATGGATCGTACTTATAATCATAGTTCTTTGCTGTTGCTGCTGCTAATAAATAGCACATATAATAATACATAGTAATATATACTATAAAAGCTCGGGAAACCGAGCTTTTGGTTATAACATTTTTCTTAAAAATTCACCTGTATAACTTTCTTCACATTTTGCAATTTGTTCTGGAGTTCCTGATGCAACTAAAGTTCCACCGTTATCTCCTCCATCTTTACCTAAATCAACAATATAGTCGGCTGACTTTATTACATCTAAATTATGCTCAATTACAACTAATGTATTATTTTGATCAGTAAGTCTTTGAAGTATTTTAATTAATTTATTTACATCATCCATATGAAGTCCTGTCGTTGGCTCATCTAAAATGTATAAAGTTTGACCAGTTGCTCGTTTTGAAAGTTCAGTTGCAAGTTTTATTCTCTGGGCTTCTCCTCCAGATAATGTTGTAGAAGATTGACCAAGTTTTATATATCCAAGACCAACATCCATTAAAGTTTCTAATTTTGTCCTAATTTTAGTTACATTTTTAAAGAACTCTAAGGCTTCTTCAACAGTCATATCAAGTACATCTGCTATACTCTTTCCTTTATATTTTACCTCTAAAGTTTCTCTGCTATATCTTTTTCCTTTACATACTTCACATGGTACATATACATCAGGTAAGAAATGCATTTCAATCTTAATAATTCCATCACCAGAACACGCTTCACATCTTCCTCCTGGTACATTAAAACTAAATCTGCCCTTTTTATATCCCCTAAGTTTAGCTTCATTTGTAAGTGAAAATAGTTCCCTTATTTGATCAAACATTCCAGTATATGTTGCAGGATTAGATCTTGGTGTTCTTCCAATTGGAGACTGATCAATATTTATTACTTTATCTATTTTATCAAGACCTAATATTTTGTCATGTTTACCGACATGATATCTACTTTTATTTATTTTATTATTTGCCTCTTTATACAAAATATCATTTACCAAAGTAGATTTACCACTACCTGAAACTCCTGTAACGCAAGTAAAATTACCAATTGGAATTTTTACATTTATCTTCTTTAGATTATGCTCCTTTGCACCCTTTATTTGAATATATCCTTTATCTTGTTTACGTCTTTTTGATGGAACTTCAATTTTTAACTTTCCACTTAAATATTTTCCAGTAATTGATTCTTCACATTTTAATATTTCTTTTGGAGTTCCTGCAAATACTACATTTCCTCCATTAATACCGGCTTTTGGTCCAATATCTACGATATAGTCAGCTTCTCTCATAGTATCTTCATCATGTTCAACTACAATTAAAGTATTTCCTAAATCTCTCATTTTCTTTAGTGAACTTAGTAATTTTTCATTATCTTTTTGATGAAGTCCAATACTTGGTTCATCAAGTATGTAGAGTACACCTGTAAGTCCAGAACCTATTTGTGTTGCAAGCCTTATTCTTTGGGCTTCTCCTCCAGATAATGTTCCAGCAGCTCTAGAAAGTGTTAAATATTCAAGTCCAACATCTATTAAAAAGCCAAGTCTACTATTTAATTCTTTTACAATTTGCTCAGATATAATTTTGTTTTTATTAGAAAATTTTTCATATACTTTATTTATATAACTTTTTATAGCCACAATATTCTTATTACAAAGTTCATATATATTTAAATCTCCCACAGTTACTGATAAACTTTCCTTTTTTAGTCTTGCTCCATCACAAGCATTACAATGACTGGATGACATGAAACCCTCGTAAAAAGCTTTCATTCCTGGAGATTTTGTTTCTGCAAATCTTCTTTGAAGAGTATTTATAACGCCCTCAAATTCTGATTCAAATTCCCTTTTCATTGTTCTACCATTATGTTTAAATTTTATTATTTCTCCATTACTACCATATAGAAGTATATTCATAAATTCTTTTGGTAAATCCTTTAATTTAGTATCAATATCTATACCATAATGATTACAAAGTCCTTCTAAATACATTTTACTCATACTATCTATTACCATACCTGCTGCAGACCAACCTTGTATTGCACCATAGTCAGATAGCTTCTTTTCTTTATTTGGCATTATTTTTTCAGGGTCAATTCTTAGTATTTCTCCAAGTCCAGTACATGCAGGACATGCTCCAAATGGACTATTAAATGAAAACATACGTGGCGTTAATTCATCTAAACTTATCATACAATCTGGACATGCATAATTCATACTAAAAAGTACTTCTCGTTTTTTAGTTAAATTTTCAATTAATACTAAATTATTTGAGTAGTTTGACGCAAGTTCAACAGAATCAGCAATTCTTTTCCTTATACTGTCTTTTATAACTAATCTATCTACAACAACCTCAATTGTATGTTTTTTTTGCTTATCAAGAGCTGGTGTTTCTTCAGATAAATCATAACCAATTCCATCAACTCTTACTCTAGTATATCCGTCTTTTAGTATTCTTTCAAATAATTTTATATATTCTCCCTTTTTCTCCCTTATTACAGGAGCCATAACAATTATTTTTGTACCTTCCTCTAAAGTTAAAATTTGATCTACAATCTCATCTACAGTTTGTTTTTTTATTCTTTTTCCACACTTTGGACAATGTGGAACACCAACTCTTGCATATAACAGTCTTAAATAATCATATATTTCAGTTACTGTTCCCACAGTAGAACGTGGATTTTTTGAAGTAGTTTTCTGATCAATTGAAATTGCAGGCGATAATCCTTCGATATACTCTACATCTGGTTTTTCCATAAGTCCTAAAAATTGCCTTGCATAAGAAGATAGCGATTCAACATATCTTCTTTGACCTTCTGCATATATAGTATCAAATGCTAAACTAGATTTACCACTTCCAGAAACACCAGTCATTACAACTAATTTATTCTTAGGTATTTCAAGATTTATATTTTTTAAGTTATTTTCTCTTGCCCCTTTAATAATTATTTTATCCATAATTTCACCTTCAAATTTCTTTAATATTTTACCACATAAATAATAAATGTATACTAAAATTAGGTAAATTTATTATAATACGCTTGTTCGTATTATGCAAGCGATTTTTTACAACAAAAAAAGAATCAAATATTTTTATTGATTCTTTTTCTTTTTTCTACAGGTTAAACTGTATTTAAAGTTAAACCAATTCATTGACATCATCGGATATATAGTAACGATGAGAAATAAAGAGATATATCCTAGCCAATTAAATGGAACTTTAATGTTTAGGTATTCGAGATCAAGAAAGACCCAGTTGATAAAAATGTACTCAACGTAATAATAACAAAACCAACCCAAAATCATCATTGCAACAAATAAAACCATTTTGGACAATTGAAGATTAAATAATTCTATACCTATATAATTTTCGTCAATGAAACTATCATTTTTAACATATTCTTTATATCTTTTAAGTGATTTATTAATTTCAATTAATAATAAAATCATAGAACTAAACCATATGTCAAATATTAATAGGGTACCGATTTTTTCATATTTGAAATTATCGTCAGTATATTTTTTTACTCTATATCCTTTTTTCTTTATTTGTTTTATTACAGATTTTCTATCTTTTTTTGAATTAAGTATTATATTATATCCTTGATTATAGTTATAATCAGAATAAGTTATTTCTTTCAATAATTCATCTGATGCATAACAAACATTCGAGTCATTAAGTCTATCGCTTGAATCATAAGTTCCTACTACATATAAAATAGAATTTTTATCAATGTTTATATTTCTATGGTAAAAATCTAAAAACAAAATGTGTTTAGATAAAACAATATTAAATATATTTACATTTTGATCAGGCGCAAAAATATCGGGACATACGATTTCATCTTTACTTACAATATCTCTTCCATTATTTATTTTATAATTATCTTTTGACATTAAATACATTGTTCCATCATATTTGTTGTTAAAGCTCGGTGTGTGCACTTTAACTTTATAGTTATTTGCATCAACTATTTTTTTGATTCCCTTTACATCATCTAATTTGTATTTATTCGTAGAATCATATACAAATAATTGATCTTTATGAGCATCATTATAGTAATAGATATGAAATAATGCGACATTTAAAAATAATGAAAATAGTGTAAATAAATATGCATATATAGCAATTCTTTTTTCATTTTCCCAATTAAAGTGGGGTTTAACAGTAATTTCTATCTCTCGTAGTCCCATATTTCTGACTTCCATTTCTTTATATTATTTTATAGTGTTAAATAAACTCCGCCCATGCCGTCGTATTTACCTTCAATTTTTGGGTTAAAAAGTATTACGCCACCAAATCCAGAACCGGATAAAGTGTAATCCATTCCATCGGCAAGAGTTGCTTTGCTACTTGAAGCGTGTTGATAAGAACCATAAACTCGGCCAGAACCAGTAAAATCGGCAGATAATTCCATTTCATGATTTTCTCCGTTTTGAACCTTAAATGTTGCTCCAACGCCGTTATCAAAGTTTTGTCCATACTTTTCGCTTGATAGTTGTAATTCATTATTTGCTTCATAATATTGTCTGAAGAAATAATAACTGCTCATACTAACACTTGAATTTTTTCTAAATGCCATAACGTCCCATTTTTTAATTGTTGGAACCTTATACCATGTTAGAGACATCGTAACGTAACCACCATTATTAATGATTCTTAAACTTTTTGAAGCTGTTGTATGCTCAGTTGCTCTTGTACCAGTTGAAGAATTCAAATTAGCATCAGTAGTTTCTTTAATAATTACTTTAGATAAATCTTTATCTTTAATTATGTTATACTCATCTTGAGTCATATAATTCATAAAGTTATCTGAATAAATGCTTTTTAAAGCATTATACTTTTCAATTGGTATTACAACTCCACTACGATTTGTTATAGTATCACTTGTTTTTTCTTCTGCAGCAACTGAGTTAATTGATGCAAATGAAACCAAACTAGCTACTATTAAAAGCAATCCCTTTTTCAAAAAAACATCCTACTCCTTTCTGTATTCATCATAACAGAAAAGTAGGATGTTTGTGCTCTACTCTAGTTCTACAAAATTCTACACATTTTTTTCATAACTATTTATTTTATCTTTTAAGAAAATTAAATACCCGATATAATCTTCTTCTTTACTACATTTATTTTTAAAACAGTCTTTGCTTTTATATTCAGATATCCTAAAACTTTTTTCTTCAA
>OIYR01001651.1_pt1 | contig 10853 bp, 6 predicted proteins | sample 1588221 | NCBI WGS metagenome assembly OIYR01 (sample SAMN03283292) | human gut metagenome | biome: human-associated habitat; material: feces | host: Homo sapiens | place: Peru | collected 2012 | reverse complement strand
CATAGTCCAGACAGAATCTGTCCAGCGTCTGCTGCATTTGCTCCACCAGTTCACGGCGGTGCGCTACAATCCACACTTCGTCCGTGTCATGGTTATCAAGAAACCATTTCACCACAGCCGCCATCACGTAGGTCTTTCCCGTACCTGTCGGCATCTGCACCATCACCGAACTGCCCACCTTCTCCTTCTTACCATTCTCATTGTAGAATGTACCGGAAACAGCAGTGGTCAGCACGTTGATAATGTCCTCCAGCATCTTCTGCTGGTAGTCATAAAGCTTGATTTTCTTCATCACAAATTATATTTTCGCAATTCAGCTCTCGACACCGTTTGAAAATAGGGAACGTATGGCACTCCATTGCTTTCCAATCTCAACCCACGTCTGCTGTCTTGCGTGATGTATATGTCAGAATCAGTGGCATAGCCAGAGAAATTCTTATACTCTCTCACCACAAAATAAGAAAAGTCATCCGTCTTCTTCAAAATCTTGAACCACAACCGTGGTTCCTTCTTCAAAAATAGAAACTCACTGTTGATGACACAAATGTTATCATCAGCCACAATCTGCCAGTTTCTAAATGCCGTATCTCGCAAATCCGGGATATTCCTTACATAATACCAGTCGCCCTCTCTCAGCAATCTCACAAATCCTCGCTGCTCCGCCACAGGCTTGGCATAATGCTTCAACCCAGAAATGCCATCCACCCAATAACTCTCGCCAAACACGTCCTTGGGTACATACCATATCTCGTCAACTCCTTTCTGCACCTCATCACGCTCCCAAACCTTGCTATTATGAATAGGATAGAAAAGTCCATGCTTATAAATCTTCTGATGCTTCTCCGCAGCCTTTTTCTCCTTCCTGCTGTATTTCTGGCAATAATCATTCATCTCCACCTGTGTCTCGATGGGAGTCAATTCCATGTCGGGATTTCCTTGGGCATAGCAATTTTCCTCATCATCCACATATAACCTCACACTACCAGCCTTGTCCTTCAACTGATACACCTTGTCAGGTTCATCCATCGAGATATATTTCCTTTTCCAATTAATGCCTCTGCCCACTTGCAACTCCAAGGACTTCAAGTTGATATAAGCCTTGTCGTCAATAAACTTGGAGCGGATGCGAGGAAAGAATCTCATGCCGTCCTCCGTACAGAACTCAACGCCCAACAGCCTTACCGTCTGCGGTCGCTTTGCAAACCTCAGTCCGCTCCGCCTGTCAATCCATCCGTCCTTATCCTCCACAATCTCATCATTCTCGTTGTCCTCAATCATCTTCTTCTGCCTGTCATGCCCAAGAATTTTCATCATCTCCTCATTCTCGCTCACCACGCTGCCCCAATGACAGAAGCTATTGTTAATCCTCATGCAAATCTCCTGCAACGAATCCGCAAGCTGCGACCTCCCTTCAAACATCTGCTGCCAGTTTCTGTCAGCTGAAGGCATCCCGAACCGCCGATACAGTCCCACATTATCCAGTATCACGCAATAGCTCTTCCTCTTAGCCACACGCAACCCACGTCCCACCATCTGCAAGTACTTCGCCAGCGACAGCGTAGGTCTCGCCAACTGAATAAACTGCACATCAGGACAGTCAAATCCCTCCGAAAACAAATCCACGCTCACCAAAACTCGGATTTTACCTTTTTTGAATTGCTCCACCAAACTCTTTCTTTCATTCGATGGTGTCTTGCTACTAACCGCTACAGCGTTTATATCATTGCTACGATAAAACTCCGCAATATGCTCCGCATGCTCAATACTAAAGGCATACACAATGCCTTTCTTCCTCGCCACATACCTCTTCACCGTCATACAAAGCCTTTCAAGCGAAGGCCTCACATCCATCACCTCATTCAGTTCCTTCTGCTGGTAGTCCCCATCAGCCCCACGCTTCTTCAGCGAATCAATCAACCTCTGGTCCAGTCCATCCGGCTTGATAGAGTAGTAGTCATACAGGCTCAACCGCCCCTTGGCAATAAACCGATCCATACTCCAAGACGTGAGCAACGTATCAAACAAGTCAGCAAATCCCTCACCTTTCAGTCGATAAGGCGTAGCCGTCAGTCCCAACTTCTTCGCCTTCGGAAATGCCCTCATCACCTCCGCATACGTCTTCGCCACCGCATGATGCGCCTCATCAATCACAATCAGCGAAGGTACCTCCCTCATCTCCCGATAATGCAACGTCAACCACTGTATCGACATCACTTTAATAAAAGCAGTATCATCATCTGTCGATGTTGGCAAATCAAACCTTGCAAGTGTTTCTTCTATTTGCACAACGAGTTCTCTTCGATGAGCAACAACCCACACACATGGATTCTTCACTCTTCGTTCTTCACTCTTCACTACTGCTGCAAGCAGATACGTTTTCCCCGTTCCCGTCGGCATTTGAACCATGATGGATTGGTGCTTTCCAAAAGCCCTCCCAATCCGTCCCACCATTTCCTCTTGATAATCAAAAAGTTTCATATTCATTATAACATGATTGTTTCTGCAGTTCCATCACCCTCAGCCTTGTACGATGACACCTCACACCTGCCGGACATCATTCCCTCAAACATCGCATTCCAGTCACGATACCTGTCAGGCAATCCAAACTTCCGATAGTTACCCACATTATCGATAATCATACACACCTTCTTCGGGTCTTTCTTGTTGATGCGCAATCCACGCTCCACCATCTGGAGATACTTGGCAAGCGACAACGTAGGACGAGCCATTTGGATATATTCCACGTCGGGACAGTCAAAGCCCTCGTCAAAAAGGTTCACGTTCACCAAGCAGTCCAACTCTCCTTCCCTGAAAGCCTCCACCGCTTTCTTTCTCGTCTTGGCAGCCGTCTTGCTGTCCAATGCCACAGCCTTGATGCCAAGCGCATTATAATACTCAGCTATTGCCTTGGCATGGTCGATGTTGATGGCATAGACAATGCCTTTCTTTCCGTAAGCATACTTAACCACACTATTATAGAGCCTCCGAATAACGTCAGTAACATTCAGCTTCTCTTCCATCTCCTTTACGGAATAATCACCGTCACCAGAACGATCTGTCAGGAGATTGACAATCTGTTGCTCTGTGGATTTCTCGCCAATGACCACATAGTTGCAAGGAGCTAAATACCCATGTAAGATAAAATCCTTGATAGAAGGCGAAGTAATCAAACGGCTGAACAACGTGCGAAACGATGCCTGCTTCATACGACAAGGCGTTGCCGTCATACCAATCTTCAAGGCCTTGTGATTTCTGATGAACACATCCTGATAAGAAGTGGCAAGGGAGTGGTGGGCTTCATCCACGATAATCAGCCCCGGCTTAAACCCGTTCTTTTCCAAGTCACCGATATTCCTGGTGAGCCATTGAATGGACAGCACTCGGATTCTCACCTTTGCCTTCAACTCCTCGTTCTTCTCCCCATACTCCAAAACAAAGCGGTCGAGCGTCTGTTCCATCTGCTCCACCAATTCCTTACGATGCGCAATCAGCCATACCTCTCCCTTGGAATAAGTCTCCAAGAACCATCTCACCACAGCCGCCATCACGTAGGTCTTACCAGTCCCCGTAGGCATCTGCACCATCACCGAGCTCCCCACATTCACCCTCTTTCCTTTCTCATTATAGAGAACGGTGTCAAAGGCAGCAGCGGAAAACACCTCAGTGATGTTCTCCAACATCTCTTGTTGATAATCAAAAAGCCTGATTTCTTTCATACGATAGATTCAAAATCCTTTCTCGGCATACCATAATCCTTATAGCATTCCGTATCTTCTATTTCCTTCCATGATTTGTGAAGATACTCCTTCACGTCTTCTGGCAATCTGCCATCTGCAGCAAGCCCATGAAAAACTCTCAGCATATCATTGACAGCATACTCAGGACTATACATGTCATCAAAATAGTTATAATGCTCATCCATGACAAAATGCCTACACATGGATTTCGTCATTTGCATAAACTTCAACGCAGCATCCATATACTGACCCTTGGCAATCAATCGCTCAATCTTTCTATTCTCTTCAAGCATCAACTGCCATATCAAATCACAATCCCAACTAATATTTCTACTGTTGAAGATACGACTCTCATAATCTTCATTCAACGGAATGACAGACCGAGCCTCTTTCTCTGCTTCCATTCGTTCCTTTTCCTCTCGCTCCTTTTGAAGAGCTATTCGCCTAGCCTCACGCTCTTCCTCCTCATTCATTTCTCGCTCAATAGCTACTGTTTCACCAGTGAAAGGAGCCACAGGAACCAAGGCGAGCAATTTCTTCTCCAGCCCACGGAAGTTACCATATTCCTTTGAATGTGTCATGATATACGAGCAAACCTCTTGGCGCATTGTCTCATTGTTCCAAGCCTTTACCGTCTCCACCAAAGCAGTATAACTCGCCAACACCAACTTTCCTATTCTCGACTTGTATTCACCTATCAGTACCGCAATATCATCACGGTTAATCAGCAATGGCAGATGCTCACACAATCCTTTTGCAATGGCAAACGCTGCATCAGGACGATTCTTAGCCAATATCTGTGGAATAGATTTCTTGTGCCAACGCTCCAACAGTCGCAACTGATGCATAAAATCCTCATTGTCCTTAGGCTTGAATGTCACTTCCTGCATGAAATACTTTCCATACGCCTCCTCATAATTCACAGCTAAACCACGAGGTACAAAATCTATCTTCGGTCGTTCCATCTGTCTGCGGTACTGCTCCACCTCACGCATCCTCTTTTGTTTCTCATCCCATTGGATACGCAAAAGTTTCTCCTCTCTGATTCTAAGTTCTATCTCTTCAAACTCAGGAGTCTTCATCGCCTCCTCTTTCAGATGTTTCTTGATGACTTGATTCAAGTATCTTCTCCATGCCTCCTTGTTCTCCTCATTAACGAACGGAGGACACTCATCGCCGTATGTCGCTCGCCAAGTTATCTCGTCAAACTGGAGATACCACCGATAACGTTTATGCTGGTTGCTGCTTTCCATTATTTATTTTTTAATAGTTGAAAAATAGAATCATTCATACAACATTCTTTCCTTAAAATTGCCTTCCAGTAGTTTGAACCAAATCTATTTTGCAATTCTATGGAAGTTGCTAAAATGATTTCTTTACATTTGTCATTACCCAAAAGTTTAGAAAATTGCTTTATCAAAATAGCAGTTTCCGAAATCTCATGAAAACTATATTGTTCAAATCTTCTGCATAAATCCAACTTCTTATAATGATTAGAAATTTTCAAATATAAATCCTTGTCTATACTGTTGCTATCATCCAAATAGAATTTAACTCTAATGGTGTTATTCTCAATTGACAATTCAACGAAAAGATATTGTTCTGTAGGAATATCATCAAGATACAAGTTGATATAATCCCAATTGCCATCCGCAAGCCAAGTGTTGCTTTTCTTACTATTACAGTTAGAACAACACGGTATCAAGTTCTTTGGGTTATCAGAAAACACAGGCATAACAGTTTTTGGAACAATATGATCCAAGCTACTTGCTTCACCTATTGTACAATAGGGACACAAGGAATTGTCAATACCATCTTCACTCGTTGTTAATTGATTAAACAAATGAGTAAAAATTGGAGATTGGAAATTATATAATCCAATAAAGTCTTCTTTTTCCTGTTTGGTAAGGCTTATAATTTTCAAACCTTTCAAAGAGTTCCTTGTAAATTTATCATCATAATCAACAAAAGCTTTACGAGATGTCGGTAAAAGTGCAGCCAAACGATTTTTTTTATTCTTATCATCGGCTGTATTCCTTTTACTGTTCACAACATCCTTGTGAAAATCCAAAGTATCTCCTTGATAATGATTAATCTTTTTCATTTTTACGACTTTCAACAAGTGATTCTAACAAGATTGTCAGATTTAAACTTACAGGAATATTTTCAGATTGTATATGTCTGATAATATCCTCATAACTCATGCCGTCATCAACAAGCCTTTTCAACACAATATAGTAATAAGGAGTAATCTCTTTGTTGTCAAAGACTTCCTCCGTAATATTGGTAAGGTTTTCTCCAAACGATTCCATACCTATACGTTTTACTGAAGGGATATTGCCTATACGACGCATGATATATACATTCCTTGCAAACAGTTCTTTTATAATCAATGGAGAATGAGTTACGATAATTCCATAAGATTCGTATTTTTCTAAGAGTAGATTGATAGAAGTCATTAATAAGGTGATTGCATTCGGATGCAAATGAGTTTCTGGCTCATCAAACAACAGTAACGAATCATACCTAATATTGGCTATGACACTGCTAAATAAATACAAGAAAGTATTCTGTCCAGAACTAAACTTCTCGTATTTTTCATCAACAGCAGCCAACCAAAATTCTTCTTTTGCGAAACTATCACATTCAACAATCTCGTCTAACTCATTTTCAGAAAACAAAGGCTTTAAGATGATTCGCAAATGTTCAAGTCTATCACACCTCTTTATCTCTTTCAGATTCTCATGAAGTTTATCTTTGATGTCCTCATCCGAAAGGATTGTCTTTACACCATTACGCATCACAGACATACCGCAATACACATATTGGAATTCTACCGTTTCATGAGGTATCTCAAAATGATCGAAAGGACAGTTTGACACAGCGATTACCTTGCTGAACAGAGGTATATGTGGTTCAAAACATGAACGTTCTTTTTTGTATATACACATTGGTAATGTGGATATAAACTGCGTTTTACCAACACCGTTCTTGCCAATAATAGCATAGAGGCGATTCGGCAATATACCGTTATTGCTGAAATCAAAATGTAGCTTTATGCGCTCGTCTGCATAACTTGGTTTGAAAAGATAACCAAAAGAGTATTTATCATTCAAGTCTATGCCATTTAACATATAAGGAGCCTCTCTCTTGGTTCTTTCGGCTTCATCTTTTCTTAAAAGGCATTTTTTATACAGCCAAGTATTTGTTTCAAAATCTTTTGCGAATCTCGGGAAAACAGAACAATCCCTCAATGCATAAAGTACGTCAAGGTATTTGTCGCCAAAAATGTTTTTTATCTGACGATAATAATCCATAGTTTGTCCCAAAGAGCATTTCCCTGCCCCAACATCAAACAGGCCACTCTCTATGCTCTTATACACATAACGGCGTCCAAATTTATTTGCAGGAACATCACCAATAATCTTGACCTTACCTATAAAATGCCTTATACCTTGACTATCATAGTAGCTAAGTCCAAAGGATGCAACCATATCGTAATCGTCCCAATCATTAGCCAATAAAACTAAGCAAGGGAATTCCTGTATTGCCACATCCTTATCATATATATAGGGATTATCAACGAATGCTACAAATATCTTCAAGTCATTGGAATAAGTGGCATTGTCTTCTGCCTCAAATCCAACAGAAACATCAGGAATAATATTTATACCATCAACAACAATATTTTCAATGGGTATAACCTGCTTAAACAAATCCAGTAATTTCGTCCTTACATCATCTTGATTAATATTGTCATATATAAAGGGACTAACATTTATTTGTAACTGATAAAAATCGATGCCCCCATTCCAATTATCATGATTATACCAGACACCCTCCATATTCTCGTCCCGGAAAATACGGAGTATGTCCTTTTCATGACGAGCTTGTAGCAAAGCTCTAATAGTTTTATAATATGGCTTCAGAACATCCTCATTTTGCTCCATAGAAACTACCTTTTATTTATATTTTGCCCAAAGTTCATTTTCTATCATACTATCATGGGCGATATTCTTTTTAAGATACCCAATCTCTTTTTCTGCCCATCCACTAACCTTGCTTATAGAATGATTCTTCAATGTGGAAAGGAGAGATATCTGATTCTCAAACATCGGTATAGCAGAGCCTGATACAGCAAAAGTTCCGATGTTGTTACCTAATGCCATTAATACTTCATCATGTCCACCATACTTTTCCAATATCTCCAAAAGTAAAGCAGGAAATTGCTTGGCATTCTGCGGTATTGGCATCAATTCAACAAATCGCTGAGGAGCAATGTTTGGATACGAATCACACAAATTCATAAAGTCTGTTGAATGATTCTTAGCAAACAAAACAGGATTTTCATTCATAACCGAAACTCCCAACAAATCCTTTAGTCGATAATACAAGACACTCCCATTCTCATCATTCACCAAGGCTGCAGACAAGTCTTTCCAAATTGCAACATAATATTTATCTATCAGAATATCATACAGTTCTCTCAACTCATAATCAAAATTTTCAATGGTGTCTGTTTTTGATAAATATTTCAGTATTTCTTGATGAATACCTACTGCAAAAGCCTCTTCTTTACCTTCAAATAGCATTTGTTTTGCGACTCTGATGTAATCATCATTGTTTATCATTGTTTCAGAGACAAATCTAAAGCGCATCATAAGCACTTGCAAATATTTGGTCATCTTAGGGTAGTTGGTCATTTCCTTACCAAATGTAAACATCGCTACCATTCTGAATACACAAAGAAGTCCTTTGGGACAAGCTTCAATTTCTCTGAATATACGAACAATATTATTTTCATTCATAGCAGCAAACTGTAGATGCTGCCAATATATGACAAAAACATCTGTATCAACCTCACCACTTTGAACAAGATTCAAAAGATAACCAAAACATTCATCTTGAGGTAAAATGGTTCTTTTTCCCATGATTCCAAACAATATTCTTTTGTCGTCCAACGTCTTCAATACGTCTAAAACGCTTTCAAAAATATCCTTATTTATTGCTGCGACAAAATCAATAAAAAAGGCTGATGTCGCATTTGGCTCCTCATTAAGTATTTTGACACCATCTATGATAAAGTCAATAGCCTGGTCAATGATCATCTCTTTCGCTAAGGTCATACCAAATGGGATTGTCAAATTTGTTTTAGCCAGCATGAGACGCTTCAACAAATTTGGAGAATATAAATGGTCACGAACAATTTCTTCCGCTATTTTCTTGAACTCGGCTTCTTGTTTCTTCAATTTATCTTCGAACGGAACGTTTAATGGTGCATTAAAGCTCTCTTGTTCTATTCTTGCAAAACGTGAGACTACATCTGATTTCGTTAATTTCCCGATTATATCTTCATACATAGATTGGCATGTCTCATTCAATCTTGGAAATAACCGACCTTTAAACAAAGACAATATTCTCTGCATTTCGTCCCAGTCATAACCAAGAAGTTCCGCAGTTTTCAGAATATAAGGTAATATCAATGATGCCATACCAAAATCACACAACACACCAACTGTATGTTCAAAAATCTTAATAGCCTCTCTTCTCCAAGATGAATCTGTCTTAATTTCATGATAGACCAAATCAGAACATCCCTTCAAATATGTTTTTATTTCATCAATATTTGTTGGCTGATAACACTGCAATTCTTTTGCTCCTTGTTTTTCCGCGCCAGAAAAACGGAAGAAATTTCTGGTTGACAATGCTCGTTCTATAGCAGACAGTACAATGTCTTTGTTTGATTCTTGCAGAATGTGCGTTTTCAAAAAATCCAACCTTAAATCAAGATTTGCACTTGTTTCTGGTAAATAGACTGGAAACAAAGAACAAAACTCGGAAGTTGCATTGTTTGACCATTCTTCATTTTCAGCTATTCCTAATCTCATCATCAAGAAAGCACCTTTGTTAAAAGTACGTGGGTCAAAGCATAACTTTTCTACTGCCCAAACCAAATTCCTACGTCCTGCATCAATACCTTTGAGACTATCTATAGATAAAGGTGAGAGAACTCTACACAAGAATTCCGTAACCACAATAGGGTTCACTTCTACAAACGTTCGGAAGAGCCGTGAACCCAATTCTGTGTTAAGCACTTCCACGTTTCCAAAAGGGCTATTCTCTCCAAGCAATTGATTGAGCATCTCACAAGCCTTATCACAAAATCCCATGTACTTGAACTGTTGATGAAAAGCATGTGATAACTCTTCTGCATCTTTTGACTTTTGGATGACATCTATAACCTTTACCAATCGTTCTGGCGAACACTTTTCTATCCATTCTGTAATGAGATATAATGCCAATGGGGTAGGTCTTATCCCCACGGTTCTTCCACATTCTTCCATTATTCCCCGATTCAAACATTTCTGAATAAGTCCATCAAAAGCATTCATAAGTACTTCTTCATCATTTACATTGATAGAAGTGATGCTTTTACTTTTTGCAACGCATTCCAATTCTGACCTTCTTTCTGCTCTCCATCCAACAAACTTAAATAAAGCCAATGTTTGCATCATGACTCTTTGATTGTCATTTTCATCCATCCCCAACAATTTTGTCATCAAAGCTTGGTCACCCAAATCACCTAAGTCATGCCCATTTTTCAAAGAATTTATAAGCAGTATTGCCATCATCGGTATTCCTGATGCAAATTCCTCTATTCTCTTTTTTATAGGTTCACCAAACGTTCCTATGCGTTGGGCAACTAATTGCTCTACGATTTCTTCCTCATGGTGGTCAAGTATGACATACTTTATATCTTGCATTTGTCTTTCTTCTGGTTCATTGTAGATTGCAATGATAGTATTTGTCGCATTTTGAATTTCAGACTTTAAATCAATAGTTTCAGATAGCAAGGTTTTATTGCAATTATCTAATATCAAAATAGCCTCTTTACAATCTTTAAAAAAGTAAGATAACTTCTCTTTTATCTTGGTTGATTCAGTTTTTTGACAGTCACAATACAAGTATTGAGATTTTGATTCTGAATCTCTGAAACATTCAAAAATAAACTTAGTCTTACCCAAGCCTGACAATCCTAATAAGCGTACAACTCCTTTTGTACCTCAAATCCGCAACCTATAGGGTTTAGTGGGATTTTGCTTGCAAAGCGACAAA
>OIYR01001650.1_pt1 | contig 10854 bp, 11 predicted proteins | sample 1588221 | NCBI WGS metagenome assembly OIYR01 (sample SAMN03283292) | human gut metagenome | biome: human-associated habitat; material: feces | host: Homo sapiens | place: Peru | collected 2012 | reverse complement strand
ATATAATTATCTTTGATAATATCTTCAAAAGATAATTGAACTGGTTTATTAGTATTATCTATAGTGATAGGTGGTTCAGCTATTTTAAAACTTGCATAAGGAATTTGTTCTTTAACACATCTTTTGTTAGATGAGTGTTTAACTTCTTTAGATAATGGTTCTAAGAAAGTATTAAGTTCAGAAATAGAAGAAGATAAATTATTAATTAAATCTTTGATAATTGGATTATCAATTTTAGTATATAAAGAAGACGACAAATTATCAGAAATATTTAAAGGCTCTAAGAAAGTAAGAGTTTTAAAAATATTTGTTGATAAAGACTTTAAATTTTGAATAAATTGTGCTATAATTTCTATGGTAGATATTCCTTTCTGTTAGATTTGTCACAATTTATTATAACATGGATATCTACTTTTTGTATGCAAAAAAGTAAATAAAATAGATAAAAATAAATTTTACTTTTATAATTATTTTTTATTTTAATTATTAATATTATCAAAAGGATTATAAGTCAAAGAAGTAGGCTCTTCTTTAGAAATATAATTCTGAGTTTCTTTCTTTGTTTGAGCTTCCATATAATCTTTTCTCGATAAAGATATTCTATGTTTGCCTTGATTAACCTCTCTCACTACAAAAGGATAAGTTTCTCCGATTTTTAAAGCTTCTTCCAAATTAGCTCCTTTAGGCAAATCAATTTGAGAGATATGCATAAAACCTTCTAAATTATTTTCCAAAGAAACTACCGCTCCAGATTCTACTATAGCTTTTACAATTCCATCGACAACCGAACCAACAGGATGCTCTTTTTCAAATACTCTCCAAGGACTTTCTTTAAGATGTTTATGGCTTAATCTAATTCTCTGTTTATCTCTATCGATAGATAATATAACCATATCGATATCTTCGTTTTCTTTAATATAGTCTTTTATATTAACTATGCTATTTATCCAATCGAAATCTCCGATATCGCATATTCCTTCTAAACCGTTAGGAAGTTCAAATACGGCAAAATTCTTTAATATTCTTTTTGGTTTGCATTTTACTATACTTTTTACGGGAAAATCTCTACTTACTGTATCCCAAGGATTTTCTTGAGCCTGCTTTAATCCTAAAGTTAATTTTCTTTCAGGAACATCTATAGCTAATATTTTGCATTCCAAATAAGCGCCTTTTTTAACAAAATCGCTCGGACTATTTACATGAGAATTCCAACTTAAATCGGATATATGAATTAAACCTTCGACATCATCGTAAACTTTAACGAAAGCGCCAAATTTTTTAATATTAGTAACTTCGCCTTTTATAATATCGCCTACATGATATTCTTCTATAAATTGAACCCAACTATCATTTTCAAGTTGCTTTAATCCCAAATCTACTCTATGTTTTTCTCTGTCAATAGAAAGAACCTTAAAAGCTCTTTCCTCTCCTCTCGTTATTATATCTTTAGGATTTATTATTTTAGCCCAAGACATATTTTCTCTATAAAGAAAACCATCCAAGCCTTCTGTAATTCCAATAAAAGCTCCGTATCTTTCTATATTTTTAACTTTTCCGTTGATTATATCGCCTTCTTTCAAATTATTTAAGAAAGTTTCTATATTTGAATTTTGTTTTTCTTCTTGATACGCTCTTCTTGAAACTACTATATCTTTTCCTTTTCTCTTTATTATTCTAAAATCGTATTCTTTGCCTATATGCTCTTCGTCTTTAATTCCTTTATTTATTTCTATTTGAGAGAAAGGACAAAAAGCTTGATAACCCATTATAGATATATTAAAACCGCCTTTTATAACCTCTTTTACTATTCCTTTAACCGACTTATTATTTTTAATAGCGTCTTCTATTACAAATTGCGCTCTTCTTTTGTCTAATTTCGCTTTCGATAATATAAAGTATCCGTTATCATTATCAACCGAATCTATCAAGGCTTCTAATTCTTCGCCTATATAAGGTTCTCTTTCAAATTCGCTTCTGTTTATTTTACCTTCTACTTTATAATTAAGGTTTATAAAAACATCGGAATCGTCAAATTTTTCAATTTTTCCTTTAACGATATTGCCGACTTTGTAGGAATTATTATTATCTCCTTCGCCGAATTCCTCTACGGCTTTAAGAAATTCATTTCTTTCTTGTTCGTTTGATAAATTATTATCTTCCATTATTCCCTCTCTATTCCTTAAATTATCGGAATTTATATCAAAAATACTAATTGTTTTTTTATTTAAAAATATATCGGTAATTTCTTCTGCAACTTCATCTATAGTCATATTTGTAGTGTCAATTATAATAGCGTTTTCAGGCACAACCAAAGGACTATCTTTTCTATTAGAGTCGTATTTATCCCTTTTTTTTATACTCTCTTTAACCGCTTCAAAACTTATATCGACTTCTTTCGATAACTCTTCTTTATATCTTCGTTTCGCTCTCTCTTCAAGCGATGCCTCTAAATAAAATTTATAATCTGCATTTGGAAAAACCACGCTTCCCGCATCTCTTCCGTCTAAAATATAATTACCTTCTTTCGCTATATCTCTTTGCAAATCTACCATTTTTCGTCTAACCGAACTTATAGCCGACACTTCCGAAACAAATTTAACGACTTTTTCTTTTCTTATATCTTCGGTAATATCTTGTGAATCTAAATATATTCTATAATTGCTATCGAATCCGATATTTAATTTATTTAAAGCGTTTATAACCTCTTCTTCGTTTTTTATATCTACTTGATTTTCAATGATATATAATGTTACGGCTCTATACATAGCTCCAGTATCTAAATATTTAAAGCCCAATTTATCCGCTATCAATTTAGCTACAGTGCTTTTTCCAGCGCCCGATGGACCGTCAATAGTAATTATTTTGTATGAACTTGACACTTATAACCTTTTTTATAAAATATAATTTTGAATACGGATTATAACATAAATAAATATAATTGTAAATAGCTTAAAATTAAAAAAATATTTTATATTAAATTAATTATAAAAATTGCGTTTAATATAATATATTAATAAACTTATAATTATTTCTTCTTTTTTATAATATCAATTGCATTTTTTATAAATTCTTTGGCTTCTTTCTTGCTCTTTGCTTCCGCTATAATTCTAACTATAGGCTCTGTATTTGAACTTCTTACATGAAGCCATCCATTTTCCAAATCGATTTTTATTCCGTCTATAGTCGTTATTTTTGATTTTGGATATTTTAATTTTATATTTTTTAAAAATGAATTTTCGTCTATTTTAGCGACTTCCAATTTTTCTTTTACTATTTCGTATTTTGGAATTTCTTCTATAATTTCTTTAATCGTTTTATTTTCTTTAGCCATTAATTCCAATATTAAAGCTATTCCCAAAAGAGAATCTCGCCCAGGACTTACCGCAGGAACTATTATTCCTCCGTTTCCTTCGCCTCCGAAATATAAACGATTTTTAACAACATGAGAAGAAACATTTATTTCGCCTATTTTTGTTCTGTCAACCGAATAACCTTTTTCTTTCGCTAAATCGTCAATCATTCTTGAAGTGGATAAATTAACCGCGGCGTTTCCTTTTCCTACGCTCCATAAATATTTCGCGCATAATGCTAAAGTATATTCTTCGCTTACAATAGTTCCGTCATTTAAAACTATTGCAAGTCTGTCGGCGTCAGGGTCTTGAGTAAAACCTATATCAACTTTATTTTTCTTTACCAAATCGGAAAGACTTTTCATACTATTTGCGGAAGGTTCTGCTATATGCGAAAATTTTCCCGTCCATTCTTTATTTATTGAAATCTCTTTTACGCCTAAAGCTTTTAATAATTTCGGTGTGGCAAATAATCCCGTTCCGTTCACATAATCGCATGCGACTTTAAAATTACGCTTTTTTATTTTATCGATATCAATAAATCTAACTATTCTTTTAATATGCTGTTCTATCGCATCGTCTATTTTATGATAAGTTCCCGTTTCTAAAGCTTTTACGAATCTTGAAGATTTTTTATCGTAAAGCTTATTCAATTCAATAACAGATTTTTCGTCCAAAAATTTTCCGCCTTTTCCTATGAGTTTCAAAGCGTTCCATTCAATAGGATTATGACTCGCAGAAACCATTATTCCGCCATGCAGTTTTAATTTTTCAACCATATACAAAGCCGTTGGAGTTGGAGTTATTCCAATATCTATAACATTTATTCCAGAAGCTGTTAATGTCGATATTACGGCGTTAACTATCGATTCGCCCGTTAATCTCGTATCTCTTGCAACCAATATTTTTGCTTTTTTAGGAAAAAGTCCCGCAAACGCTGAAGTATAATCTACAACAGTTCTTATATCCAATCCGTCTCCAATTATTCCTCTTATTCCCGATATGCTTGTTTTTAAAGTTGGCATTAAAAATCTCCCGTAAAATAATTTTGAATAGTTTTTATATTTTATATTATTTTTAATTATTATTCTATATTTATTGTTGATATTTATTTAGTTTAATAATAAAATTAGAAAATAATAAAATATAAATGGAGATTAAGCAATGAAAAATTTAATTATTTTATTTTTAATATGTCTTTACGGTTGCGGAGACAATAAAAAATCTTCTTCAGATTTTAAATCGGAAATTTCATTTGACGGCTCTTCTTCTTTAGCTCCTATAATCGCTTCTATAGGAAATAAGTTTATGGAAGAATACGGAACTTGGGATAAAGTCAATTCCAATTTGCCAAACGAAAAAATTTCAATATTCGTAGCGTCCGCTGGTTCGGGAGCTGGAGTAAAAAGCATTTTAGACAATACGGCAAATTTCGGAATGCTTGCAAGAAAAATAAGAGATAGCGAAAAAGAGAAAATGAAAAATTATAAAGAGTTTATGGTGGCATATGACGCTTTGACGGTTTCAGTTAATTCAAAAAATCCTATTGTAAAAATAAAAGATAATTTGGATACTAAAACTATAAGAAATATTTTTTCTGGAGAATATAAATATTGGAGCGATGTAGATGTTTCTTTGCCTAAAAAAGAAATTGTCGTAATAATAAGAGATTTAAGCGGAGGAGCTTACGAAGTTTTTCAAGAATCTATTATGGGAGAGACTCAAATATCGGCTAACGCTATACAATCTCCTTCTATGGGAGCTTTAGGAACAAAGATAGCGGAAAATGAAAACGCTATAGGATACGCTTCTTACGGAGTTTATAATCAAAATAAAGATAAATTATTCGCGTTAAAAGTAGACGGGATAGAGCCTACTAAAGAAAATATATTAAACGGAAGTTATAAAATACAAAGACCTTTAATGTTTATAAAAAATTCCGAGTTATCGGAGAATGAAAACGAATTTGTAAATTATATATTTTCAGATTTAGGCAAACAAATAGTTAATGAAAACGGTTATATAGCCGTAGAATAAATTAATTAATCAATATAAATTGAAATGGAATTTTTATATTCAATATATAAAAAGAATTTTATAAATAAAATCGGGGAAATAATTTTTTCATTATTAATAAAATTATTTTCTTTTGTATGTATAATTTTACTTGCTTTTATAATATTCTTTATAATAAAAGAAAGCGTTCCGTTATTTAATAAAATAGGAATATTAAATTTTATATTCGGAAAAGTATGGCGTCCTTTAACTTTTGCTATAAGTAATAATTTAAACGAAAGTTACGGAATATTTAATATAATTATAGCGACTTTATACACGGCTTTTTTATCTACTTTCATAAGTTTATTTATAGGAATAGGTTTTAGTATTTTTATAGTATTTATAGCAAATAAATTCGTCCGATTTTTTATTATGCCGATTATGGATTTAATAGTCGCTATTCCTTCGGTTATATACGGTTTTATAGGTTTAGTTATTATAGTTAAATTTTTTGAAAAATTATCTATGCCCGCGGGAGAATCGGTTTTAGCTGCAAGTTTATTATTATCTTTTATGATTGTTCCGTTTATAGCGTCTACAGTTAGCGAAAGTATGATTCTTATTAATAAAAAATATAAAGATATATCGCTTACGCTTGGAGTAGATAAATGGTATATGATATTAAATTTAATTTTGCCAAGTTCTAAAAACGCTATTTTGGTAGGTTTTATTTTATCCGTATCGAGAGCTATGGGAGAGACAATGGCAGTTATGATGGTTATAGGCAATTCTTTAGTATTTCCTAAATTACTTGGAAAAGCCGAAACTATAGCTTCTCTTATAGCTTTAGAAATAGGAACTGCAGAAGTTAAAAGTTTGCATTATAGCGCTTTGTTTGCAAGCGGAGCGATATTAATGTTATCTCTATCTATTATAAATATAGCAGTTTATTTCTTACGAAAATATTTACTTAAATTAGAAAATTAAAATAATTTTATAAATGGGCATGTTATGAAGTATATTGTAAAAATATGGGCTATAATAAGTTTTATTATTATAATTTTTGCTATAATATTTATATTTGCTTTTATATTTTTTAAGGGTTTTCGTTCTATAAATATAAATTTTATTTTTTCTAATCCCGCGGGAATTATATTAGGAAAAGAGGGCGGAATATTTCCCGCTATAATCGGAAGCATATATACATCATTCATATCTTGTATAATATCTTCTATCTTTGGAATATCATCCGCAATATATTTGGTTCTTTATAATAAAAATAAATTTATAAATAATATTTTCGATGTAATCTTTCAATGCATAGCGGGAATACCATCAATAGTTTTAGGACTTTTTGGTTATTCCGTATTGGTATTATATATGGGTTTTGAAAAATCTATATTATCAATGTCAATAACACAATCTATAATGATTCTTCCGTTTATTTCAATAAGAGTAAAGAAAGCTTTAAATGAATTTGATTTTAATATAATTTATAGTTCTTATTCTTTAGGCATAAGAAAATCATATACTATAAGAAAAATAGTTTTAAAAGAAGCGCTTACTGATATTATATCTATAATAACTCTTGCAAATTCGCTTTCTATAGGAGCTACAGCGCCGTTAATATTTACTGGAGCTGTTATTAACTCTCCCGTTGTTAGTTCAATATTTAAACCTTCAATGGTTCTTCCTTACCATTTATATATTTTGCTTACTCAAGGAATATCCGAAAATAACGCTTACGCTACCGCTTTTATTTTATTATCTATAGTATTGACGCTTAATTTAATTTCATTATTTTTAAAATTAATAAATAATAAAAAATATAAAACGGATAGCGATAATGAATAATATTTTAAAACTTAAAAATATAAATGTTTTTTACGGCGATAAAAAAATTCTCGATAATATAAATATAGAATTTGAAAGAAATAAAATAACTTCTATAATAGGACCTAGCGGTTGCGGAAAAACAACATTGTTAAAAACTATAAATAAAATAATTTTAGAAGAAAACAACGCGCAAATAACGGGAGATATGGAATTTGACGGAATAAACTCAAATAATATTCCTATAGAAATTTTAAGAAAAAATATAGGCATAGTTTTTCAAAATCCAACTCCTTTTCCTATGTCGATTTATAAAAATATAAGCTACGCTTTAAAATATTACGGGTACAATAAAAAGTATTTGGAAAAGAAGATAATAGATATTTTAAAATCCGTTAATTTATATGACGAAGTAAAAGATAAATTAAATACTTCAGCATTAAAATTGAGCGGAGGACAGAAACAGAGACTTTGTTTAGCTAGAAGTTTAACCGTTGAGCCTAATATTTTATTATTAGACGAACCTTGCTCTTCTTTGGATATTGTCAATTCCGAAAAAATAGAAAATACTTTAATAAAACTTAAAGAAAATTATACTATAATCATAGTTACGCATAATATAAATCAAGCTAAAAAAATATCCGACAATACTATATTTATGCGAGACGGAAAAATTATAGAAAGCGGAAAAACTTTTGAAATATTAGAAAATTCTAAAGATTTAATATAAAGAGATTATAAATAAAAATGCAGAAATTTTTTAAGATTTATTAAGCGTATTTACTTCTTACAATTATTCCGAAATTATAAAGCGCATCGTCAATATCTTTAAAAACCGCTATAGAGTTTGACAATTCCATTAAATTATAATCGTTTTTTACAGCACCGCATATATTTGAAATAATAATATCGCCGTTTAATTTTACAAGCTCGCCTTTTAATTTTATAAAATATTCCCAAATATCTTTTTCTATAAAATAACAATCGGACAAATTTAATATAATTTTATTAAAGCCTTTACATTTTAATTCTGAAATTAAATCTTTTATTTTAGGAATAAATTCAAAATAAGCGTTATCATAAAAATATAAAATGACAACGGAATTTTCTTTTATGACATAATCAATTTTAAATGAGCTACAATTCATATTTTTATTATAATAAATTTTTTAATATTTGTCAACGATAAAAATTTCTTAATTACTTATTGAAAAATAAATTATAAAACTCTAAAATATGTATAAATTAAGATGGATTTTTATAATGAAAATAGCAATGTTAGGAGGAGCTTTTGACCCTCCGCATTTAGGACATTTAATTTTAGCCGATACGGTTATTAAAGAATTGAATTATAATAAAGTTTTATTTATTCCAAGTAAAATTCCTCCGCATAAAAATATAAGTGGCGAGGCTTCAAATGAAGATAGATTAAATATGGTAAAATTATCTATAGAGGAAGACGAAAGATTTTTAATTGACGATTACGAATTAAAAAGCGAAGGAATTTCTTATTCTATAAAAACTTTAAATTATTTATACCAAAATTATGATATTGACGAAAAAATCGCATTGATTATAGGCGCAGATTTAATAAAAGATTTTCACAAATGGCGAGAACCTGAAAAACTTTCAAAACTTGCAAATATAATTGCCGTTAATAGAGAAGATAATAATTTATATAAAGAAAATATAGAAAAATATAATATCAAAATCATAATCGCTCCAAGAATTGATATCTCTTCAACTTTAATAAGAGAGAGAATAAAAGAAAATAAAGCTTTTAGATATTTTTTAAAAGATAAAGTTTATAATTATATTACTTCAAATAAATTATACTTATAATATTAAAACCAATATCTAAAACCAAAATCTCCCGAAAATCTAAAGAAAGACGCAAATGTCCAACCCGTATAACTTGGATACCAACCGAAAGTTCCAAATCCTCTGCTTCCTATCGATATGAGGCTTAAACCAGGAGTTATTTGAAGAAAAATTTCCCAATCTCTATCGACTATAAAAGAAACTCCGACAGGCATTCTGAATGCAATTCCTATATTCCAATATTTTTTTCCAAACTCAGTTATTGCTTCGAGTCCAGGTCCTAAATATAATCTAATATCCGATTTTCCCAAATTTCCTAATCTTGTGGTAAATCCCCACCAATCGGCGCTTACGCTTAAACCAAACCATGCCCAGCCTTGCGATGCTATTCCTATATTAAAAAAACCGCCAAACATAAAAGGTATTCCTTCAAATTTTCCCGTAAAGCCTAACGAAGCCTGACTCGGAAAACTAAATCTAATAAAAAAACCAGCGGCGCTTCCCGATGGATAATCTGCTAAAAGTTTATTAGTAGATATTGAAATTATAATAATAAAAACGAATATGATTATTTTTTTCAATTTTAATTCCTTTTTAATTTTTTATTTCTAAAATTATTTTTTATATTATATATTATCAACTATTATAAAAAAAGCCCCGTTATAAAACGAGACTCTTTATAGTTTTCTAATTCACAAGTAGAAAAAAAATGAAAATTAGAACCAATATCTAAATCCGAATTCTCCTCCAAAGCCTAATAATCCAGGCAACCAGAATCCTCCGCCTTTTCCGATATGCGCGCCAAAGACATAAAATCCAGAATTTCCAACGGCTACAACATTTACAGTCGGAGCAATTTCTATAAATATTTCCCAATTTTTCTTAACGATAAATGAGAAACCTACAGGCATCCTTAAACCAGCGGTTAAAAACCAATATCCGCCGCTACCGAAGTCCACTGTAAAAGCTCCTCCAGGTCCAAGATATACCCAAGCGTCAGAATCTCCAGCAGGTCCAAAATTATGTTTGAAACCCCACCAGTCGGCAGTAAAACCTACTCCGAAATGACCAACTCCGAATCTAACCGTTCCTCCGAACATTACTGGCACTTTACTAGATTGTCCAGTCACTCCTATAGCTCCTCCAACTGGCCAACCTCCCATGAGCATCGCTCCAACAGCGTCTCCATCTGGAAAAGCCGCTTGAGCTTTTGTAGGGGCAGCTATTATTAATACCGCCGCTACAGAAATATATAATATGATTTTCTTAAACATATTATTCTCCTTTTTGTGACAACACTTTATCCGATAAATCCTCAATAACATCAGATTTTACAAGTGCGATGCCTTTTTTCAAATCACATAACACAATAATTGAATCCCCTGGATTTATAGAAAACATATCCCTTGCCTCTTTTGGTATTACTATCTGTCCTTTTTCTCCAACCTTACATATACCTATAAACTTATTTTTTTTCATAGCTCCTCCTTGTATACTCAGTTATACTTTTCATACTAATCATACTATTAAATATATAAAAAAGCAATATTTATGAAACTTTTTCATTTAATATTGCACTTGTTAGATTAATATATATAACTAAATAAGATATAGAAATCAAAAAGCCTGCAAGAACATCACTAGTATAATGTACCCCTAAATAAATTCTACTTATTCCTATAGATATAATTAGTAATGAAAGAATACTTATTATAATCCACTTTAAATATTTATTTTTAATATATTTATATACTAAATATATTATATATCCATAAAATGCCATGCTCACCATCGAATGTCCTGATGGAAAACTATATCCCTTTTCAGTTATAATATTATAATCACTTGGACG
>OIYR01001648.1_pt1 | contig 10868 bp, 12 predicted proteins | sample 1588221 | NCBI WGS metagenome assembly OIYR01 (sample SAMN03283292) | human gut metagenome | biome: human-associated habitat; material: feces | host: Homo sapiens | place: Peru | collected 2012 | reverse complement strand
CGCGTGGAATTGAACCTGCCGTACCATGTGAAGTATACCTTGACCACAACGGGAAAGACCAAGGATGCCACAGATGTGAAACGGATCATCAGTGACAAAATTACTGCCGCAGCTGGAGAACAGTACGAGCTTTGTAATTTGAGTGCAAAATATGGCAACTGTTTTTACGTTATTTATGATGCCAGTGATGCTGTACTTGCCCATAAAGGCACCGACAGCAATAATGCCGGCGAAGTGATGGAAGATACTATTGTGACGATGCCGGAGAACACGGCTTACTTCCGTTTGGCGTGTGATTTAGCTGTGAGCGATGAGATGTTTAAGGCGTACAAAATTGTAAAATGATAACAAACAAAACCTACATTGGCCGCTGTGCTTTTTAGCATGGCGGCTTTTTTATTTTACGGATAAGGAGGAAACAATATGGCATTTTTGAGCTATGACGGTTTGCTTTATTTCTGGCAGAAGATTAAGGCGCTGTTGGCTGGTAAGGTAGACAAGGTTGATGGCAAGGGACTTTCGACCAACGACTATACCACTGCCGAAAAAACTAAGCTGGCTGGGCTGAAGAATTACACCCACCCGACAACCAGCGGAAATAAGCATATCCCTGCAGGCGGCAGCGCCAACCAGATTTTAGGCTGGAGCGCGGATGGTACCGCTAAGTGGGTAAACGAAAAGGATACCACCTACAGTGTGATGAGCGGCGCAACGGTTGATGCAGATGGCAAGAGCGGCCTGGTGCCCAGCCCGACGAAGGGTGCGCAGCGCTGGTTGGATTCGACCGGTGCTTGGACGACCCCGCCGAACACCACCTATGGAGCTGCAAGCACCACGAGCGCCGGCCTGATGAGTGCCGCCGATAAGAAGAAGCTGGATGGTGTTGCAGACGGCGCAAACAAATATGTACACCCGACCACGAGCGGCAACAAGCACATCCCGGTAGGTGGTGCTGACGGGCAGATCCTGCGTTGGAGTGCGGATGGCACTGCGGTTTGGGGTGCTGATAAGGATACAACCTACACCAACTTTAAGGGTGCGACTGCTGATACGGCTGGTAGTTCCGGCTTGGTGAACGCACCTGCCAAAGGGCAGCAGGGCTTGTATCTGCGCGGCGATGGCACCTGGGCAACCCCAACCAATACCACTTACAACGATGTAACCCAGAGCGCACACGGTTTGATGACTGCCGCAGATAAAAAGAAGCTGGACGGCATTGCTACCGGTGCCAACAAGTATGTACACCCCAGCTATACTGCACAGAACAGTGGCCTGTACAAAATTACTGTGGATGCGACCGGACATGTGAGCGCTGTGACTGCGGTTGCCAAGGGCGATATTACGGCATTGGGTATTCCCAGCACAAACACCACCTACAATGATGCCACCCAGGGCACCCATGGCCTGATGAGCACTGCCGACAAGAAGAAACTGGATGCTTTTGGCGAAGCAAGCACCTATGCCCTGAAGAGCGACATTACCGCCATGTACCGCTACAAGGGCAGCGTGGCGAGCTATGACAAACTGCCGACCAGCGGCCAGACCATTGGCGATGTGTATGACGTTGGCGACGGTATGAACTATGCCTGGAATGGCGAGAAGTGGGATGGACTGGGCCAGGTGTTTACCATTGATGCAATCCAGAACACTGAAATTGATACCATTTTGGCATCTTAAAAACTAAACCAAGAGGAGGTGTGGTAAAGTGGGATATTTGAATAACGCGGGGTTAAGCTACTTTTTTGGCAAGCTGAAAACCACTTTTGCGCCCATTAGCCACGGGCACGGGGGAGCTACACAGAGCGCGGCTGGATTTATGAGTGCAGCCGATAAGAAAAAATTGGATGGGATTGCCGAGGGAGCGAACAAATACAGCCTGCCCACGGCGACCAGCAGTGTGTTGGGCGGTGTGAAGACCGGAGCAAACATTACAAACAGCAGCGGCGTGCTTAGTGTGACGGCGGTCAATGTAACGGACGCACTGGGATACACCCCACCCAAACAGGATACATGGCGGCCGGTTGTGAACGGGCTGAAAAGCACCGCAACCGACCAGAGCCTTGCGGCAAACCAGGGTAAGATCCTGAATGAGAGTAAAGCCGCCATGATTGTGTTGACAAACGAGAACTTGAACGATGTGGTGACGCCAGGATTTTATAGTTCTGGCGGCAGCAACAGCGTGACAAATAAACCGAGTAAAGTGGACCATTTTGGCCTGATTGTGATCCACCGGGCTAGTGGGAGTTATTACACCCAGATTATTTACAGCGACAGCGCTGCTTACCGCCGTCATTGTGTGAACGGAACCTGGAGCGAATGGGTACAGGACAAGCTGACAGATACCGACACCTGGCGCGGCATTCAAAACAATTTGACCAGCGACAGCACGACAGACAGTTTGAGCGCAGCGCAAGGTAAGGCGCTGAAAACCCTGGTAGATGGCAAGGCGGCTACGGGACATACCCACACATGGGACAGCGTGACGGGAAAACCGAGCACCTTTACGCCGAGCAGCCATACCCACGGTGTGATTAAATCCCTGAGTGTAAGCGGCACGACCATTACTTATACAAAGGACGACAACACGACCGGAACGATTACGACCCAGGACACAAACACAACTTATGGCACCTTTAAGGGAGCGACCACAAGCGAAGCGGGTAGTACCGGCTTGGTAATTGCGCCGGTGGCGGGCAATGCGAACCGTTACCTGCGCAGTGACGGAACCTGGGCGGTACCACCGGACACGAATACAACCTATGGCGTGTTTGCAAAGGCGACCGCAGATGCGGCTGGCAGTACAGGACTTGTTCCGGCACCGGCCAAAGGCCAACAGACGTATTATTTGCGTGGAGATGGAACCTGGGCTGTGCCGGCAAATACATGGCGCGGAATCCAGGACAATTTGACTTCAACTTCGACCACAGATAGCCTGAGTGCAAACCAGGGTAAGGTTTTGAAGGGGTTGATTGATGGCAAGGCAGCGAGCGGCCACACCCATAATTATGCCGGTTCCAGCAGTGCAGGCGGTGCAGCAACGAGCGCCAACAAGGTGAACAGTGCTTTGACGATCAACCTGAACGGGACAAGCCAGGGCGCATGGGATGGCAGCAGTGCAAAATCTATCAGCATTACGGCAGCCAGTGTGGGCGCAACAAGTGTGACAATTAGCAGGTGGTGATTTTTATGGGAGTTTATTTAGGAAGTACGCAGGTAGATATGCAGGGCGGTTTTGTGACGGGCGGGGCCAGTGGAGCGAGTTTTCAGAGCAAGACGGTTAGCCCCAGTGAGAGCGCACAGACGGTTAAGGCCGACAATGGCTATGATGGTTTGAGCCAGGTTACAGTGAATGCAGTATCAAAAACTTATGTGGGAAGCGGCGTGACGAAAAAAAGCGCTACGACTTATACGCCGGGAACGAGTGACCAGAGCATTGCATCCGGCCAGTATTTGAATGGAACACAGACAATTAAGGGCGACAGCAATTTGACTGCGGCCAATATTAAGAGCGGCGTAAAGATTTTTAATGTAACAGGCAGTTATGCCGGGAGCGGCGGTTCCAGTGGAACGGATACCAGCGATGCTACGGCAACAGCGAGTGATATTGCTAAGGGCAAGACGGCGTATGTGCAGGGAGCCAAAGTCACTGGCACAGTTGATACATACACCGAGGGAAAAACATGCTATTGGGCATGCTGGGAGGTGGAGTGTGATAATAGTTACATCTATTACTACTTAGACCCTGGCAAAAATGGCATGCTCATTAAAGACGGAGCTCGTGTAAGAGCTCAGGCTTCGCTCTCTAATTTTGGCGACGCTACCGCTGCGGACGTGACTTCCGGCAAAACATTTACCAGCAAAGCTGGGCTGAAGCTCACCGGTACCAACACCAACGATGCCGATACCGGCGACGCTACGGCAACTGCAGCGGATATTGCCAAGGGTAAAACTGCCTATGTGCAGGGAGTAAAAGTAACAGGTACTGCAATAAGCAGTTCTGGCGGCAGTGGCAACAACAATGTGGAGGCTTATGCCATTACGGACACCAACCCCAGCGTGAATTTTAAGACCACCAGCGGAACCATTAAGATTTGGGGCTACGGAACGATTACCAGCTCTAGCGGATGGGGCGGCAGCACTACAAGCTTGATTGCTTTTGACGGTGATAAATACTACAAGAGCGCAGTATATGGCAGCCCAAGCAGTACCAGCTTGAACCTGAGCATTAGCGGCGGAAAACTGACCGGACTGCCGAGCGGATTATCCGCAATCAGCGCGATTGTAACGAGAGGTATATGATTATGGCAACTGATACAAAGCTGGACAGTTTGGTGATTAACTACCTGACCCAGAGCCAGTATGATACGGCCAAGACAAATGGGAAGCTGAACGCAAACCAGATTTATATGACACCGGCAAGCAGCGGATCAAGCTATACACTACCTACCGCTACCAGCTCTACTTTAGGTGGAGTAAAGATTGGCGATAATATTACAGTTGATAGCGGAAAGATCAGTTTGACAAAAGCAAATATCAATTATGCACTTGGAAATACCGATACAGACAACGCCAATTTTGAATTGTGGAAATATGACAATATTATTGGAGGCAATAACAATGTCGTCGGAACATGGAAGAGCGGATCATTTTCAGGCAAAAATCAATGCTGCTTAGTTGTTGGGAACAACAATGACATGCGGCCTGTAGATTCTAACGGCACCACTGGCGTTACAACCTGGTTTACATATGGTATTGCCTGTGGCTGTTATATTAAATCTTCCAATGATTCAAGTAAAAATTCAAATCGTTTTATGATTGGTAATGGTACATCGTCTGCGACAAGCAATGCTTTTAGAATTGATGCAGCAGGTAAAGCTTATGGCGGTACCTATTCTTCTTCTGGTGCCGACTATGCGGAAATGTTTGAGTGGCAGGATGGAAACCCGGACGGAGAAGACCGGCGCGGTATGTTTGTGACGCTGGATGGAAAATACATCCGACTGGCAAACAGCAAAGATACTTACATTTTGGGTATTGTATCCGGTAACCCGACTGTGCTGGGCGATACTGCTGAGGACCAGTGGGCTGATATGTACGAGCGTGACATTTTTGGAGCGCTGAAGCATGACAGCACCACAGAGAACGGCTTGGTGTTGAACCCTGAATATAATAACGACAAAGAATATATTGCCCGCGGACAACGCAAAGAATGGGACGCCATTGGACTGATGGGAAAGCTGGTAGTGGTAGATGACGGAACCTGTGAGGTGAATGGATTTTGTGTCACCAATGATAATGGCATTGGAACAAAAGCGGAAACCGGATACCGCGTGATGGAACGATTGGATGAAAACCACATCCGGGTACTTGTGAAATGAGGTGAGAAGTATATAGTATGGCGACAAACACAAAATTAGACAGTTTGGTAATCAATTACTTGACGCAAGCCCAGTATGATAACGCCAAGAGTGCAGGAACGCTGAACAGCAACCAGATCTATATGACGCCGGCCTCCTCCAGTACCTATACGCTGCCTGTCGCTACCAGTTCAACCCTGGGCGGCGTGAAGATTGGAAGCAATATTACGGTGAGCAGCGGTACAATCAGCATTAGTAAAACCAACGTGATAAATGCACTGGGTTATACGCCACCTACGACTGACACCAAGTATACCTTGCCGAATGCAACAAGCAGCACGCTGGGCGGGGTGAAAATCGGGAGCAACATCACGGTAAGTTACGGCACGATCAGTTTGACAAAGGCGAACGTGACAAGTGCTTTGGGGTATACACCGCCAACAACCGACACCAAGTACACACTGCCGACAGGTAATGCTTCTACGATTGGTGGGCTGAAACTGAGTGATTCGACCAGTTCAACCAGTTCAACCAGCGGCGGGATTGCAGCAACGCCTAAGGCGGTGAAGGATGCGTATGATGCGAGTACAGAGTGGGTGTCCTTGACTGTTTCGAGTGTGTATACTGTGAAGTCCGGCATTACGATGTGGGCGAATACAGAAAAAGCGTATCGCCGTGGTCGAAGAATATATTTAACTTTTAAGTGTGTTGGCAATGTAACAAGTGATGCGGCTGGATTTATTCAAATTGGAACGGTTCAATCTTCCTACAGACCAAAAGTTAATACATATTGCCCATTTGGTTTGAACGTATCAACATCGGGTCAGATTTTTGGACCAGCTGTTTGCGTTATTAAAACTACCGGAGAAATTCTAGTCTACACAGGGAAAAACAGTACAACATTTGGCAATAGCAGCTATGGTTGGACCACTAACGATGCAAGTACCATTTCGTGGGATCATTAAGTAAGCTGTAAAGCAAAATCACTTTACAATAGGATGGAATGTTGAAAAAGGAGGCTGATGAAAGATGCGGCTGAAAAATGGAGAGGTGTGTTTTGGGTGGCCATTGGCGCAGCATGTGATTACGGCTGGCTGGAAATATAACAGCGGAACGCTGCACCGGGCGATCGACTTCCGCGCCTTGGTGGGAACACCGGTGTTTGCGGCGGAAGACGGAACAGTGCGCGTGGTTTACCACTGGAATGGGCGAGTGACCCAGGGCGATACCAACAGTTACGGCAATATGGTGAAGATTGAGCATACGGCGTATAAAGGCGGCAAGCTGGAAACGTTGTATGCTCATTTGAATTCTATCACGGTAAAGGTTGGACAGAAGGTGAAAACCGGCGAGGTGATTGGATATAGCGGCCAGACCGGTAACTGTTTTGGTGCGCATTTGCATTTTGAGGTGCGCTGGAAAGGCGTGCGTGAGAACCCGCTGTGCTGGCTGGATGATGATTTTAAGCCGGCAAGCAGTGGCGTGATTTTGTGGGCCAATGCAAACCAGCACAGTGTGCAGGTGGACAAGCAGGAAGTGGCTGAGGAGCCGAAGGTTGAACCGGCGGTGGAAAAAACTGTGGCAAAAGCCATTACCCTGAACAACGGCAAATGGAACGTGCGTAAGGGTGCCGGCATGCAGTACCAGTCCGTTGGGGTGATCAGCAGCCCGGACGCCAAGACTGGCAAGCCTGTTTGCATTGGGTATGAGACAGTTGTGAACGGCTGGTTCAAGACGGTTTATGGTTATATCAGCCAAAAAGCGGTGAAGAGCCACACCTGAGTGCAGCCAAAGCAGGTGATTTTTTATGAAGGAAAACTGGAACCTGATGAGGTTCAGCAAAAAGATTATTGTTTTTACGATGGGCGTGACGCTGGTTTATGCGACAGTGTACATGATCCTGTGCTTTAGAACTGGGCAGCTGCCGGAATCCTCATTCAACATGGGGCTGTTTACAGCCCTGAGTGCAGAAAACCTGTGCAACGCCTGGATTAAGGTACGGGAAAAAGCGATAGAGGAAAGCAAAACAGAGGACGCTGATACGCCCCCTGGAGATGAAATTTTTACGCCGATTGATAAGGCAAGTGATACGGAAGAGATTGGAGGTTAGGTATGGAACAGGGAATTGTATATATTGTGATGGGCCTGGTTTGCGTGATTGCGTTTATGGCCGGCAAGTATGTGATGCCGAACGCCCAAGAGACAGTAAATAAGGCGCTGAACCTGTTGAGTGGCTACCCGCTGTTGATGCAGTGGGGGTTAAGTGCCTGTAAATACATCAAGCAATATTTTAACGATATTTCCGGCGAGGAAAAGAACAAGCGTGCGGCTGAACTGATTATGGAGGTGGCCAGGCAGGCCGGTGTGACCATTACAGAAGAGCAGGCGCGTGCGATTGCCCAGGCGGCTTACGAGCAGATGAAGGCGGGTGAAGCTGCTGCCGGAGAGAAGGTGAGCGCGGATGCCTAACCCGGTATTTACGTTTACGGCGCAGGACATGTTGACGATGATGCTTTCGGTTTGCGGTGCGCTGGTTAGTATTTCAGCTGCGATTGCCGTGGTGGTTAAGTTCAACAATTTTTTGAAAAAGCCAAACAAAGACCAGGACGCCCGGATGGACAAGATTGAAGGACGGCTGAAAACGGTAGAAGGGCGCTGCGACACGTTTGACAAGCAGTTGGAGGGTGTGAAGAAGCACCTGAATAACCTGGATGAAAGCATCAACATGCTGCTGCGGGCAGAATTTGCACAGCTGGGGCACAACCTGAACGGTGACAATGTGGAGCAGATGCAGCGAGCATTTGACGATATACAGGAGTTTCTGTTTAAGCGTTAAGCACCAGTATAATGTGCAGTCTATCGCGTGATGCTTGACTTTTTGCCATAAAGCGCATATAATATAAACACAAAGGTAGGCAACAGCGAGTGTCTACTGAGAGGCTATGACCTGGGTAGGTGTTCCGAGATGCACTTATTCAGCGAGCCTCTGGAGGGGTTATGTGTGAACCTCAACTCGGATAGGCGTAAGCTGAAAGAAAACACATAATAAGGGGGTCTTGCTTTTGGCGAGGCTCCCTTATTTTTTACAAAAGTAAGGATGTTTAGAATGCTACAATCTCTTTATAACGCAGCGGACAGATTTTCTAGGTTAGTAAATATAGAATATGATTTGGTAATTGCCCGCAAGGGAGAAGCTAAACATATTAAACTCCATTTCAAAGATGAACATTTTTATCATCTGTGTGGATTGCAACATTTCAGTGGAAATAGTTATTTTAGAACAACAGCGAAGCAAAAGGTTTACACGGATATTTTAACCAGATGTATTAACAACGATATTTTCAATGATTGTTTGATTTATACTGGCGCAAAAGAACGTATTTGTTGTGTTTCTTATCTTGAAGAATATCTTGATTCTAATAATTTGATTTTCAGATGGGACCAGCGACAAAAGGCGTTTTCTAAAATACGGGCTGAAATTTTAATAAACAATGTAGAGCACATCTTACCTTGTTATTTATTTTTAGATAAAGAGAGCGATTGTTATTTTTGCAAAAGTATTTTCCCATCCACAAACGATCCACTGGGAGAGTATACAAAAGGGCTTTCTAAATTCACTTTACTTTACAAAAGAAAAAATTATATTGATACCGGTGTACAGCTTGTTCAATATGATAAACAAATGCTTACTGACGATCAACGACAACGGTTCGGTTTATGATCGACGGTTTGCTGTCAATGATATATACTATCAATACATTTGAGCAATGTACCCAGTTCAGATGAGGCCGCCTAAGTGCTAGTTAGGTAGCCTCATTTCTTTTTACGGCCAAAATAATGGCCACAAAAACGCCAGTCCATGTACATAGTGGCGAATTAGATTATTATTATACAAACAGGAATATGGAGTGCCTTTGGTTTTGAAACCTTAGGTGCTCCCTATTTTTTAGCAGGTTAGAACAATCAATACAGTTCAGAGACAGAAAGAACTTTGGCGGGAAGATCCTCACGCTTGCCGGATGGAGTGGGTGTGGAGATCTTGATGGTTTGGATGGCAGCATCAATGGCGGGTTCAAAGCCGTCCAGAACGGGAATAGCATCACAGGAAAAGAAAACCTTGTTTGCGTTGCCGTCCCTGGTGGAATACTCAGAAATATAGTGAGTGCTAAAACCGCTATCGGTATCATGAATATAATCCGGCAGTTCGATGGTGACGAGTTTATTACAGGGAACACTGGATGGTTTTTGGCCTTGAAGAACCCAGCCAGCCGGAAGACGGTGAGCCTGATACAGGTCGTTTGATACAAAGGTAAAATAGGTGGTTGTGACAGGGCCATGATCTGAAGTTTTGTGAGTGCAGGCAAAAACCTCTACGATGATTTCAGTCGTCATAATATTATCTCCTTAGAACAAGTCATTGACAGAGCACTGAAACAGCGAGGCAAGAGTTTGTGCTGTCTGAATGGAAGCTTTGTTTTCGCCGGATTCAATGCGTTGGTATTGGCGGGCGGATACACCGAGTTTATCCGCGACCTGCTGGGCTGTCAGATTGGCACGGGAACGCATGGCTTTGAGGCCGAGAGGTTTGATATCTGAATACTTTTCGGCCTGGCCATGATAATAGCCAAGGGCAAAAGCGCCTTGCAGCTCGATAGGAAGCAGTTTAGAAAACTCGTTTTGCATATCATCTTCGGTAATTGTGGAGTAAGTCTGAGCAATGAGGCGGTCTAGCTCCGGGGTTATGCGGTGTTCTGTGTGGGCACGAAGAATGAGCTGCGCGACTTCCATTAAAGGATACATGGTTGCGTTTTGGAAGTTATTGGCCTTGGGGCCATCCTCGCCATAGACAGTCGTGGCAAGCTTATTATAAAGAATGCCCAGTGCAAAAACTTGTTCCGTAGTAAGAGCCATAAGAAAGCCTCCTGTTCGTATGACGTTTTATGTCGTTCCTTTGGTTATAGTGTACGACGTTTTATGTCATATGTCAAGGAGGTTTTGAAGATTTTATTGGGTTGTTTCCTTCCCTATATTTCGCTAAACTGAACTTTAGCGAAGTTGTGTATATATGGATTTCGTTTAGAACTTCACTTCCACCCTATCGGATTGATTATTGTTGTATTGGCGGCATGACGGGTGTATACTTTCTGGTGTATAGTCTTATGATGCGCATGACTAGCTTGCCGACTGACATGAACGGTTTATGAATTGATAGATGATACATGCGACAAGATTGAATCCGGCCGGCGCTGGCTGCTACGGATATTACGAGTTTGTTTTATATTGAAAATTGCAAAAAATCAAAGACTTCACATATGCTGTTGATCCATGGTCAGAACGTTTGAGCTGAACTGCGAGTTTTTTTACGGTGAAAAAGCGCAAAAAATACCGTTGACAACGACGAAAGATGTGGTAAAATAAGGGCAACATTGCGATACGGCCATGAGGAAACGAGTCCGGTCATGCCGCCCAGAGCGAGAAGGGGACGGTGCAAGCCCTTCGGGAACGGCAGAC